>Ga0207103_10002_pt2 | contig 111427 bp, 114 predicted proteins | sample Alteio_BWMinHeat_81_FD_153546 | JGI IMG/M metagenome (GOLD analysis project Ga0207103, IMG submission 153546) | Enriched cells from forest soil in Barre Woods Harvard Forest LTER site, Petersham, Massachusetts, United States -... | ecosystem: Environmental > Terrestrial > Soil > Temperate forest...
ATTCCCCAATTTTTTTCTTACGTTCTTTTAATGCTGATTTTAAAAGTTCTGTAACTTCGTCATTACCTTTAGCATAATCAAACACAGTTTTTCCAAAATCATCTTTTACATAAAAATCATTAACATTTGGTAAAACTTTCTTTATAACATCAATAAGTTTTACAAGAAATTCTTGATATCTTGCTGCTATAGCAATAAAACGATTCTTTAGATCGAGGTGGGAATCATTTTCAGCACACTTCAAAGATTTTATTCTACCTCTAATGATTTCTGAAAATTTTTCTAGCATTTTCATCATTAGAGTTTGCCCATTAGTATATTGGGTATTATTAATATCAGTTTTATTTTTAATTAATTCTTCTATTTTTTGATCAAATTCAGGTGTAAAAGCATTAAGAGCATAATCAGGGTGATCAAGTAAATAAAAAAAAGATTCTTCAAGATTGGTCGCAATTTGCTTATTCCATTCTTTATACCAGAATGGAATCATACCTAAAGCATTCTGTTCTACTACACGGTGTTTGTCTATTGCATCTAAGCTCCATCCCCCAGGCTCAGCCTCCATCAAATATTCTCTAATTTTTTTAATACAAAAACGCGAAAAATCTTTGTTTTCAAAATCTTCTTTCTGTTCTGCTGCATATGCAAATCCAGCACTTAACACAAAAGTAATAATAAGTAACTTTAAGTTAAATTTCATACGATAACCTTTCTTTTTAATATTCACATACAATATTTGCTACATCTTTAGGCCAGTTGGCTAAATCCAAAGCTTTTTTTATCTCATCTATTTTTATAGGCTTAATGTGCTCTAATAATTTCTTAACTTCTTGCTTTTTTTGATATATTTCCAAACTATCAAGTCTCAAATTATAGTGGGAAATACCACCACCTCTAATGTTAATGTCCATACGTATGGATTGTTCCACACATGGATTCGCTCCAAAGTCTAATAACAATTGAAAAATCTCCAAATTTCCGTAATCATCTGAATCTACTAATGGAGTAATGTTATCATCACTACGCCAATGTTTTTTTAATACAAAGTCTATGTCGGCACCACCCATTATCAATTTTATTATTTGTGTTTTATCCCCAAATTTAATAGCATCTCTTAACAAAAGTCTTAATTTCTTTTGTTCTTCAGGATCCGATACAATTTCAGCTCTATATGTTTTTACTAATTCTATTATTTTTGCTTTATCCCCATCTTTAATTAATTTATCTAATTCTAGATCTAATTCCATTTGTTCTTTTGAATTTAATAAATTTTTTGGCTTTCTTTGCGGTTCAAGATATAATTGATGTTCTTTTGCATAATAATCCAGCAATAGATCTAACATACGTATATTTTTCTCTCGAATAGCTCTTTTCAATTCTAAGTTTCTATGTTTTATTGCCTGCAATGGTTTCAATGATTCTATAGATGACAAAGCTACAGGGGCTGATAAAACTGAGGCTCTGGACATCTTAGATTTATATCTTTTTAATAAGCCCACAACATCAAAATCATTATCTTTAAGCTTTTTAGCATAATAAATAGCAGTTTTATTTTTATCATCTTTTTGGTTTATATTAGGAAGATAATATAATAATATTTTTACCATTTCTTCATCTTGTCCACGTACAGCTAAAATAAGCGCTGTTTGGCCAAATTCATCTACTGTATTAATATCAACTGAATTATTTTTCAAGCAAGCTGCTACTTTAGCATGTTTTTCATTTATTACATCTTGCAGAAATTGCTCATTTGGATCTACTTTACCTATTGCATATAGGCCATTTTTAAAACATATTATCGCTAAAATTAATAATAACCTCTTCATATTATTTCCTTCAGTGTTAAATTATATAATAGTATAATTATATCGATTTTAATTACAATGTCAATTGTTTTATACAAACTGAAATAATCAACATAAGGGAGGTGGGGCTAGGTTTGAAAAAAGCCTTCTATGGGCCAAGGATTGGAGAAATCGAGGTGGGCATCTACCATTTCTTGGTTATTTATTAAAAAATATATTTTTGATAGTTTTATATCATTATCTCTTAAGGTTTTTAACAAACTTTCTATAATTACTAATTTTTCAAAAGTTGGTAATTCAGAACTTAATATAGGCCTATCAAAAGAAAGATAGAGTTCTTGTAAAGATAAAGACACAAATGAATTTTGCAAGTTAACTTTTTCTATAATTTTTTCTTCTTGCAAAAAATCTAACCAATTACTTACTATTTTTTGAATATTCTCTTCAATATTATCTGAAAAAATAATCTCAACATTTTCCCTTTTATATTTATTATTTTGAAAGCAAAATAATTTTATGTTTTTTTTATACAATGTTTTATTATTTTCTAAGTTTTTGTCTAAATATTTTCCAGAAAAATTAGTTGAAATAATTAGCCACTCTTTTTGATAAGCAAAAAATAAGATTCCAAATATTAAAGCTATAATACATAAAATTAAGCTATTAAGCAGTTTCATGAGTTTATTATCTCGCTTATACTTTGTAAAACTGGATTTATGTATTTAGCCCATTCATCTGTTTTTAATCCAATTTCTATAGCAATAGAGGGAGCTGTTATTCCAATAAGAGGCTTGAATGGCATCGAAAATAATCCTCTAAAATTAAATATTTTTTTGTACTCAGCTTTTCCCAAACTATTTTGTATTTTATTTGCATATTTAATAGTTTTATCAAGGTTTATTAAATATGCATCGTCAAATCTATAAAAATAGAGATCTTCTATTTTTGGCAAACAAAAAAATGGTTTATTTATATAATTGAACAAATATATTTGAGGAATTATTTGATTCTCTTTATAAAAATGTATACTCAAAAAAAAATCTACTTGGACGCGATTACTGAAATTAGCATTTTGTAATGGTTCTACAATTTCTCCTGATAATCTTGTCAAGACTGTGCGAACGTTTATATAATTAGCTTCTATAGATTTTTTTAGCTCTAAGCAAAATTGTAATGTAGGACCACGTTCAAAACTTTCATTTAAACATCTTCCTGAATCTTTCACATCACCAGCTGGATTAAGCATTATAGTAAATGGTTTTTCGTAATACATTTGCCAAGTAAAACTAGCAGGATAATTAAAAAAAATTATAAATAACATTAATTTTAACGACATTCTAGATCCATAGTTAAAAATTCCCGTAAAAAAGTTTTTCTTGCAATACTTTTATTATTTTTAATAGCCATAGCTAAAGCTTTAACCTGTCCAATAAATATGCATAGCTTTTTTGCTCTTGTAATTGCTGTATAAATAAGATTTCTTTGCAACAATGTAAAATGCTGAGTAAATATTGGCACAATTACTGCTGAAAATTCTGAGCCTTGGCTTTTGTGAATTGAAATTGCATAAGCCAATACTAGTTCATCAAGCTCATCAAAATCATATTCAATAATACGTTCATAATATCTGACAAATATTTTTTTTTCTTCATGATCAATATTTTCTATATTACCTATATCTCCGTTAAAAACAGATTTATCATAATTATTTTTAATTTGCATAACTCTATCACCAGATCTATAAATAAATCCGGCACGCATTATTTGTGGTCTATCTTTTGCTCCATTCAAAATTGCTTGTAAATTGTGGTTTAAATTGTGCGTACCGACAGTTCCTCGATTCATTGGAACCAATAAAATAGATTGATCTACAGATATTTTATATTGTTTCAAAGTATTAAAAAAAATTGTTCTTAAATGTTCGGTAACTTTTTCAGGAAATTCTTCTTTAATAAATAAAAAATCTCTTTTTGAGTTTGGCAAAAATGATACAGGAAACTCTCCATTATTTATCCTATGAGCATTTACAATTATCAAACTATCTTGGGCCTGTCTGAAAATTTCAGTTAATTTTATACAAGCAACTTTTTGACTTTGTATTAAATCATTTAAAAAATTTCCAGCCCCCACTGAAGGTAATTGATCCACGTCCCCTATAAAAACCAAATGTGCATCTATCGGACAAGCTTTTAAAATTGCATGGGCCAAAAAGATATCAATCATTGAAGCTTCATCTATAATTAAAAAGTCCAGTTTTAAAACATTTTGTTCATTATGTAAAAAACCCATTTTATTAAAATCAAACTCTAATAAACGATGCACAGTTAACGCGTATTTTCCAGTACTTTCGATCATTCTTTTTGCAGCCTTACCTGTAGGAGCAGCAAGCTTATAATTGATTTTATTGTTATCTAAAATCTGAAGTAACTTTTTTATAAGCGTTGTTTTACCTGTACCAGGACCACCAGTTATTATAGTAATTTTATTTTGTAGGCAACCCAAAATTCCACGAATTTGATTTTCATTAAGTTGTATATCACCGGTTTTTATAATATTTATTTCTTTGTAAATTTTATCTATGTCAAATTCATGAACTATTTTTCTAGATAAAATAGTTTTTATTTTGCTAGCAACTCCTTTTTCAGAAAAATAATATTGTGTTAAAGTAATAAAATGTTTCTCGCGTGATGTAATTAATTTAATTTTATGTTCATTATAAAGTTCATGAAAAGCTTGTTTGAAAATAGTTTCATCAAACAATTCTAACTCTAATAATTTATGGGCCTTTTCTTTAAGCTCCTGTAATTCCACATACAAATGTCCGTTTGATATTTCTGTTGTAACAGCAAAACAAATACCGGCTTTAATACGTTTTATAGAATCTTTTGCTATAGATATTTTGCAAGCTATTTGATCCGCTGTTTTAAAACCTATTCCCCAAATATCTTCAGCTAACTTATAAGGATTTTCAAGAATGATAGCTATAGATTTTTGACCATAAGTTTTGTAAATTTTTGTAGCGTAAGCAGTTGATATTCCTTTATCCTGTAAGAATATCATAATATTTGAAATCTCTTTCTGGGAATTCCAGGAATCTTGAATTTGTTGAACTCTTTTGGACCCTATACCGTCCACTTTTTTTAATTTTTCAGGATTATTTTCTATGATATCTAAAATATCTTGTCCAAAATGATTAACTAATTTTTCTGCATATACTTTACCTATACCTTTAATCATTCCTGACCCTAAATATTTTTTTAGGCCGTTGATACTAGTAGGTAAAACAGCTTGGCATTCGATTGCCTCAAATTGTCTGCCAAATTTCTGATCAAATACCCATCTTCCCGAAAGAGAAACTTCTTGTCCAGGTTGTACTGCAGGAAAATATCCTTTCACAGCAGTTGAATCCTTACTATTTAGTTGCAAGATGAAAACAGAAAACCCGTTTTCAGAACTTTGAAATAATATCCTATCTACTGTACCGTTAAGTTTCTCATTCATATCAGACTATTAATATTACTTCTTGACGCCTTTTTGTAGAAAAATTTCTTCAAATTGTGCATTTGCCTTTTTACAACTATGTTTTAGATCAGACAAAAAGAAGGTAACATGTGTAAAAAAGTTATCCAATGTTTCCAAATTTGTTATTTTAGAATTGAATGCTTCTTCTTCTTTTCCCAATGGAGTATTAAACCAATCATACATCAGGCTTTCCAAGATATTTCTTCCTTGCAAGGATTCCTCAAGTAATTTCTTTATAAAAGCTTTACCCGGTTCTATATCCTTTGCAAACTGCATTGTGGCTGCTGTAAAATCCTTTTTTACTTTCGTAAGACATTCATCAAGCTCTGCTTTAGAATTTGCATCTAATTTATTTTCTTTCTTTAATTTTTTTTCTAAAAATAATATCTCTTTTAAGCAACATTTTCTATTCTGAAATGTATAATTACCTACACGTTTATTTGTAGCCTCATCCAAATATCCAAACTGAATATCTTTAATTAATTTAATTACCACAACCATATTTCTTATTGAAGCAGCATCAATAAATCCAGGAATGCCATCTATCATGCTAAGAGCATAATTAGTTAACAAAACATGGTTATGCCTCTTTTTTTCATCGTGAAGGTTAGAATCTTTTTGTTCTGAATGAATAGTTAGTATAATTATTAAATTTAATGAAAGTAAAATATTTTTTTTCATTTTTATAACTCCTATATCAATTTAAAATATTAAATCAAAACTAGCAGAAACTGTAAAATCTTCTCCTATACCTGAAGTTGCAAATGCGCGTTCGGCACTTAAAGATACAACCCAACTATAATTTTTGTTTAACACATTATAATCAACTTTTGCAAAAAACTTATTTTGCATAGCATGTGGTTTAACACATTTTTGTATATCAAACAAGTCTGGTACCCTTGTTGAAAGATGACCTAAAGTTTCTTGTTGTTGAAACCAAAAATCATATCCAAACATAAAATCCCATTCTCTTAAAGTAAATAAGGGACATATTGTAAATTCAAATGATAACCCTGGATCAACATTTACATTTACAGCGGATGGAAAAAGCGTATTTACTAATTGCTGGCTTAAAAATTGTATGGCCGCGCCTGCTTGTTCTTCAGTAAGAACATCAGTATTGAAATTTTCAGGGTTAAAATCATTACAATTTTTTTTCTTTAGAAAATACCGTAGTTCAGTTGCCGGAAAAAGATATTCAAATGTTCCATAAAGCCTTAAAGTAAAACCTTCACTTATTCTGAATTTTGGCTCGACAAACATACCCAGCCCAAAATGTCCACCATTACCCAATGGGGTATCCAATAACATAGCAGATAATTGTTTTAATGATGATAAACCAAAATTCGATCCAAAAACCCGCAATTGTTGAATAGCTTCTTGGTCCCCATTTCTTGCTTCGAATAATAAGATCGCTATATTTTGTAAATTCACATTTGGAACATTAAAATTATTCTTGAAACTAGAACCTACTAGTCCTTTTTTAAAAGATACTGCTGTAGGCACCGTTGCTAAAAATCCAAGCTTGGTGCAACTACAATCATTTTCGATTGTAACAGCTCCAAACTTTACCCTACTATCTCCAAGACCAACTTTATCTGCAACTACAAGTTTTTTTAACATTTCTTCGCCTTGGGATCTAGTAAAAGCTACTCCCATTTGAACAAAAGTATTTTCAATATCTATTTGTTCCTGTTCAGTTAAAAAAAAGTTATTCTCACCATATAATAATGGTATATCAATTTCCAGGCTCGAATCTTTAAAATTCTTGAGAAATTGGGTCATTAAACCTAATCTACGCTGCTCTACTCTTCCATTTTGAAATAAACTTAAAATTTTTGGAATATTTACATTTGCTATATTTTGAGCATCTTCTATATCTGCCAGCAAATCCGGATCATTTAAATTTATATATGAAGAAATTTTGTCACTATTCTTAGTAAAAAATTGCCTAGGAGTTGAATTTCCAAATAGGTTAAATTTTAAAACCCAATCTTGGCATAAATACTCTGTATGATAAATATTAAAGATAGGCAACGAATTAATAGGTCTCATATTCAAAGGATAAGTTTTCTTATATAAATCATTGGATAAAATAGCTGGTAAATTTATAAGATTTAAACAATTTAGAATATCCTTATTGGTAGTTGCTTGACAAGGAATGGCTCTGGTTTTCAAATCATTTATTTCTATATTTTGCAATCCATCTTGCAAATCCAGGTCCCCATATTCAGAGCCTGCATACTCAGATTTAATAAAATCCTCAAGTTCATCTTCTTGGCAATCTGTATTTTTACTAAAAATCAATACAGTTGCTAAAATCAATAAAGTTATATTTTTCAAATTCATAATGCTCTTTTTCCAAGATTTAAAATTGTCGAAATTATTTTGCATAATGATGAGCTTAAAAACTAAAGACTCTTTCATTTTACATATTTTTTAAATTTATTCAAATTAGAGGCCTGTGTTGCTATTTTTTTAAAGATTTTCTTGCTATTAAAGTTTTAAATATATTAAAATAAATATTAAGATTAAATAAAAAATTATTAACCAAAGGAAAATTTATGGAAGGCATTGATGGTGCTTTTATGGTTAAAGCAGCCGCATTCTTAGGTGCAGCTTTTGTAATGGCTGTAGGAGCTATTGGACCAGCTCTAGGACAAGGAATGATAGGTAAACAAGCTTGTGATAGTATTGGCAAATATCCTGAAAGTGCTTCAAAGGTCAGAACTGCTATGATAATTTCTTTGGGTATGGTTGAATCAACAGCAGTATATTGCCTTATTATTGCCTTAATGCTTATTTTTTTAAATAAATAATATTATTCTAGGTTATTAAATTTTAAGGGTGTTATGTGACAATTAATATAACACTGTTTATTCAAGTTATTCATTTTTTTATAGCTTATTTTATAATAAGTAAATTATTGCTTAATCCAGCAGTTAGAATAATTAAAGATGAAGAACTTATAGAAGCAGATTTACATTCATCAATATTAAAAAAGCAATTCAAAATTGATGAAGTTGTTAATAAAAAAAAAGTTATTGAATTAAAAAATATTGAAGAATTTTTAAACATAAAACCCAACATAGAGATAGATTTCAAAGAAAAGATTTCTTGGTCAACAATAAAACCAATACCCATTTCTACTGATTTATTAGAAACCATATCAAAAGATATATCAACTTATATAATTAAAAAGGTAAAAAATCTTGAATAATATAACATTTATCTTTTTTAGATTTTTTAATTTTTTTGTTGTTGTCTCTATTATTGCTTATTTTGTTAAACGTTATCTTAGGGCATCAATTTTAAAACAGATTCACAATAGACAAAACTATTTTAAATCTCTTGAGCTTGACTATACAAGATTAAATCAAGATTATGAAAATATTGAAAAAGAACTTAAAGAAAAAGAGATGCTCGCTAAAGATTTAAAAATAAAACTGGATAAATGGCGTCAGGTGTTTATATTAGAGCAAGAGACTAAAAAAAAAGAGAATGAAGCAATAAAGATCAATATAGAAAAAAATAATTTAATTAAACAAAAAAATATAACCTTAGAATATTTGGCCTCTAAAACTCTTGTTAAAGGTATCAGTAATGCTAAAAGTACTATAAATAAAGAATTTAATGAAATAGAAGCCTGTAAATATCAAGATAGTCTTATTGAATTCATTAAGAAAGAATCATTATGATTAGAGATACTTTTATTGCCCGCAAATATTCTATCGCTTTTTTGAATATATATATAGATAAGATTGATGATAATATTTTTTTAAATATAGAAAAAACATTAAATTATTTATTATACAATCATGATGTATTATCTTTTTTCTCTCTACCAAATATTAGCTTGACTGATAAAACCAATCTTATAGAGATTTTTTTAAAAAAATTTCAGCTTCCAGACGAATTTAAAAACTTAATTTTACTCTTGATAAAACATAATAGAATTACACTAATTACCGATGTTCTAAAATATATTTCCTATGTTTACCAAGATATGAACAATAGCATGAAATTTGAAATAACAAGCGTTTGTAAATTAAGTAAATCTGATATTAATATATTAGAAAATTTTCTGATAAAAAAAACTGGTAAAAAAATTATACCTGTTTTCAAAATTAATAAAAACCTAATTGCAGGTATATCTATGCAAAGTGATTCACAGATGTGGGAGTTCTCAATTAACCAACAATTAAAAAAAGCAAATAAAATAGCATATAAGGAAGTGGAAAGATTAAATGGAAATTAAAAGCACAGATCTAATTTCATTATTTGAAAAAGTTCTTGAGGGCCAACCAAATACTAATATGCAAGAAATTGGTATAGTTATCCAAGTTGGAGACAATATTTGTCGTATTCATGGACTTATGAATGCTACTTATGGAGAAGTTGTAGACTTTGCCGGTGGAAATAAGGGTATAATTCTTGATTTAAGTGAAGATTTAGTCTCAGTATTTTTACTTGAAAATAATATTCCTGTTGTTGAATCTGAAATAGTAAAAAGAACAGGACATCTCTTTAAGACACCTGTTGGAATGAATCTTCTCGGACGAGTTATTAATGCTTTTGGAGAACCTATAGATGCTTTAGGTGAGCTTAATATTGATGAATATAAGCCTGTTGAAGCACAAGCTCCAGGAGTAATTGAAAGATCTCCTGTAAATGAATCTCTTGCAACAGGTATTTTAGTTGTGGATGCTTTAATACCAATAGGTAAAGGACAACGTGAATTAATTATTGGCAATAGGAACACAGGAAAATCAACAATTGCTGTTGATACAATTTTGAATCAGAAAGATAAAAATGTTTATTGTATATATGTTTCAATAGGCCAGCGCAAATCTAGCTTAGCAAGGTTGATTCATCTTCTTCAAGAAAATGATGCCCTTAAATACACGGTATTAGTTGTCGCTGATGCCAGTGATTCAAGTATAAACCAATATTTAGCTCCTTATGTAGGTTGCACTATTGGTGAATATTTCAGAGATTTAGGGCATGATGCGCTTATAGTTTATGATGATCTAACAAATCATGCTATTGCTTATAGGGAAATGTCATTACTTTTACGCAGACCACCAGGAAGAGAAGCTTACCCTGGAGATGTATTTTATTTACATTCCCGCTTACTCGAACGGGCTGGAAAATTATTAAAAGGTGGATCATTAACGGCATTACCCATCGCCGAAGTTCAAGGTGATGATATTACGGCCTATATTCCTACTAATTTAATATCTATAACTGATGGACAAATATTTTTAGATACTAAGCTATTTAATCAGGGTGTAAGGCCAGCTGTTGACGTAGAACTTTCAGTTTCAAGAGTTGGTGGTGTTGCTCAAACAAAGGCCGTAAGACAAGTTACAAGAGCTCTACGTTTAGATTTGGCCCAATATCATGAACTTCTTGAATTCTCTCAATTTGGAACTGAACTTGATGATATTTCCCAAAAAAGACTGCAAAGAGGCGCTATAGCCATTGAGCTTTTAAAACAACCTGAACATGTTACATATTCATTTGTTGATATTGCTTTAATTCTGTTTTTATTTAAACAAGACTTTTTAGATAAAATCCCTTTAGATCAAGTAAACAAGATTTCTAATGAATTCGTTAGCTATACCAAAGCCGTTTATCCTGAAATATATCAAATGATTGCCAAAACAGGTGAAATTTCTGATGCAACTAGGGATGATTTAATTAGAATCGCCAAAGAATTCAGTAGAATTAGAAGCTCTTAAAAAAACTTAATAGCCTAGTACAATATCTTGCAAGTCTTTTACTGGCAAGCCTTCCTGTAAATGTTCTCTAATTTTTTTCTTACGTTCTTCTAATGCTAACCTTGCATCAACTAAAAGTTTAACAATTTCTTCGTCACCTTTGGCATAATCAAATACAGTTTTTCCTGATCCATCTTTGATATCAAAATCATTAACATATGGTAAAAGTTCTCTTACAATATCCTTAAGTTTTTTAATTTGTTCCTTTCTCCTTGAAATCTTGTTCTGTGCATTGATTTTCATGTCTCTATAAAAATTAGTTGGATCAGTCGCGTTAGACATTTGTTGTAGGTTTTTTTGGAAATTAGACAAAGAAGAATCAATCTTTGGAACTATCTCCAATATTTTCATTAACAAAGTTTGGTTTTCTACCGGGTATAGAATATTATTAATATCAACATTATCCTTTTTTAATTTTTCTATAGCCTCATCAAATCCATGACTATTAATATTTTCATAATTACTCGCAAGCGACATAAATGCATACTCCTCAGGATTCCTTGTATTTTTCATTCTCCACTCTACATACCATTTAGGTTTTGAACCAGCAATCATGTCGGGAATAAGTCTTTCTAAATCAGAATTAGATGCTATTAAATCTCTAGATTTTTCCTCGAAATAACTTTCCCAACTCTCATTCTCAAAATTTTCTTTCTGTTCTGCTGCATATACAAATCCATTGCATAACAACAAGGTCATAATTCCTATAAGTAACTTTAAGTTAAATTTCATAAATATGCCTCCATTAAGTTAGATGAAGCAATCCTGTATTAATAACCTAATAACCTAGAACAATGTTTTGCAGGTCTTTTACAGGCAAGCCTTCATCTAAATGTTCTCTAATTTTTTTCTTACGTTCTTCTAACGCTCTATTTAAAAGCTCAATCATTTCTTTATCTTCAGAATAATCAAATACAGTTTTTCCTGATTTATCTTTGATATCAAAATCATTAACATATGGTAAGAGTTCTTTTAAAAAATCCTTAAGTTTTTTAATTTGTTTACCTTTCTCTGAGATATCGTTTTGTATATCGATTTTCATGCCTCCATAATAATTAGCTGGATCATCCAAGCTAGATATTCCTTGTAGCCGTTTTTGTTCCATAGATATAACATGATCAATATCTGAAATTGTTTCTAATATTTTCATTAATAAAGTTTGTTTTGTAACCCAATATAAAACATTATTAATATCAGGTTTTTCATTTTTTAATTTTTCTATAGCCACATCAAGTTCATGTTTATCAATGTTTTTTCTATAGTCACTGGCAAGCGCCATAAATATATATTCCTCAGGATTATTTGTATTTTCCATTTTCCACTCTGCATACCATCTAGGTTTTGAAGCTTGAATTGCACCTGGAATAAAACCTCCCATAGTAGGATTAGCCAAAACAAACTCCTTCGATTTTTCCTCGAAATAACGTTTCAAACTCGCATTACCAGAATTTTCCTTCTTTTCTGTAGAATACACAAACCCATTGCCTAACAACAAGGTCATAATTCCTATAAGCAATTTTAAATTAAATTCCATAAACACACCTCCATTAAGTTAGATGAAGCAATCTTGTATTAATAATCTTCTAATAGCCTAGAACAATATCTTGCAGATCTTTTACTGGCAAGCCTTCCTGTAAATGTTCTCTAATTTTTTTCTTACGTTCTTCTAATGCTAATTTTGCATCAACTAAAAGCTTAGTCATTTCTTCATCATTTTTGGCATAATCAAATACAGTGATTCCTAATCCATCTTTGATATCAAAATCATTAACATATGGTAAAAGTTGTGTTATAGTATCCTTAAGTTTTTTAATTTGTTGCTTTTTCTTTGAAATCCTATCCTGTGTGTTAATTTTAATTCCTCCATAAGAATTAGTTGGATCACTTAGGCTAGACATTTCTTGTAGATTTTTTTTGTCTCTAGATAAAAAATAATCAAGCTCTGTAATCACCTGCAAAATTTTCATCAACAAGGTTTGATTGGTTACCCAATATAAAATATTATTAATATCAGCATTGTTCTTTATTAATTTTTCTATAGCTTCATCAAATTCATGCTTATTAATATTTTTACTATAATCACTGGCAAGGGCCATGAATGCATATTCCTCGGGATTCTTTGTATTTTCCATTTTCCACTCTGCATACCATTTAGGTTTTAAACCTTTAATTAAGCCTGAAATAAACGATTCTCGCATAAACGATCCAAAAGGATTAGCCGAAACAAACTGCCTGGATTTTTTCTCATAATAACTTTCGAAATCTTCATTTTGTTCTGCTGCATACACAAATCCATTGCCTACCAATAAAGTTATAATTCCTATAAGCAATTTTAAGTTAAGTTTCATAAATACACCTCCATTAAACAAAATAAATCTTATTATTTCTAATATATAATAATCATAAAGAAAAAAGCAACAGCTTTAAATTTTTACCTGTAAAACACTGTTTTTAATATTATTTTATTGAGCGTAAAACTGACTCGAACTGGGGTTTTAAAATCTCATATATTTTATTTAAATCAACACTAATTATCCTGGTTTGAGCAAGCATGGAAAGAAAATAATTATCATCCTGCCATCTAGGCAAAACATGTATATGAAGATGATTAGGAATACTAGCACCAGCTGGTTTGCCTATATTTACACCTATATTTACTCCATCAGACTTTAATGATTCTTGCAAAATTCTAGAACTTTCCCCTATAAGTTTAATTAATTCAAATTGTTCTTCTGGGGTAAATTCATGTAAATCTCTTTTATGACTGATAGGAACTATTAATATATGCCCCTTATTGTAAGGAAATAAATTAAGTTGAATAATAGTATGTTTATGGCGCAATAAAATAAAATTTTTTCTATCGTCACTATCATTAACGTTTCTACAAAGAGGACATTCTGTTTGATTATTAACAGCATCTTTTGGTTTATGCTCACTGCCATAATTATTTCTCCAAGGTGCATATAAAAATTGCGTCGGCCCATCACTATTTAAATTCATACAAAAACATAAACCTGCATAAAAAAACAAACTTAAAGAAACTACTTTTTTTAACATCTATTTCCCTTCAAATTTTAACTTTCTTGTCCGGTCCTTCGATTTCACTCCCCGCTACGCCAAAGCTTCGCCGGGCAAGCAGGATAAACTCTGCTATAGCGAAGACGGATCAAATTCAACTTTTAGTTGATCATAAATTTTATTTAAATCAAAGGATATTGTTTTTGTATCACAAAGCAAGGGTAGAAAGTTTGTGTCGCCTTCCCATCTTGGCAAAACATGCATATGAAGATGACCAGGTATACCAGCACCTGCTACTCTACCTAAATTAAGACCTACATTCACCCCATCTGCGCCAAGAATTTTACTTACAATTTCAGTACTATAACTTACTAGATCTATTAATTCTGCACGTTCTTCTTTAGTTAGATCACTTAAATTTTTTATATGTTTAAAAGGTATGATCATTAAGTGCCCTGCATTATAGGGATGCAAATTTAAGATAGCTGCATTATATTTGTATCGACCCAATATAAAATTTTTTTTGTCATCAGATTCTTTAAATTTATTGCAAAAAGCGCAATTTTCTTGCTCTTCATTCTTATCTCTTGCGCCTTTTACATACTTATTTCGCCATGGAACATATAAAAACTTCATAATTTAACCTTTATTTTTTGCACAATTATATAACTTATTTTAAGCTTAAATCATTCAACAAACAATGTTATTACTAAGGTAAAAATGTCAGATCTTGTTTTTGTAGTATACGATAGTATAAAAAACTCAGCTTTTGCAGGACAAGTTTTACAACCTATCTTAAAAAGAATTAATCAAAATTCTAAACAAAGAGTTTATCTAATAAGTTTTGAAAAAGAAAAACTTACTCAAGAAGAAATATCCCAATATATTCCAGATAATAACAACTTAATTTTTATTTTGTTAAAAAGAACACCTTTTTTTGCAAAATTTGGCCTTTATTACTCAGTCATACAACTTAAAAAATTGTTTAAAAATTTCACACAAGAATATTCAGTTATTTGTAGAGGCGCACTTGCTGGCTGGGTAGGAATAAAAAGTATAGATTCAGATTTATGTATATCGTTTACTGTACAAGCAAGAGGCCTTCTCCCAGAAGAATATGAATACTCTAAGAGAGAAACCAAAAATTTATTCTCCTCCCCGGTCATCCTGAGCGAAGCACGAAGTGCGAAGTCGAATGGATTTCTTAATTATTTTTTAAAAAATATATTTCATAGATATATAGTAAAAGAACTTACAAAAATTGAAAAAGAAGTATATAAATCTAATATTAAAAATTTTAAAATTGAATCAGTCTCCCAAGCACTAAAAGATCATATAATTAAAAAATATGAAGTGAATCAAGAAAATATAATTTTAGCAACATATGATATACCAGAAGCAATATCAAATAATCAATTATGTGAGTGGAAAAAAGATATTAGGCAAAAGTTAAATATTTCACCAAACACACATGTTTATTGTTATAATGGTTCAATAAAAGCTTGGCAATCGATAGAGTTAGTAATTAATTTTTTCAAGCAAGAATTATATAATAATAAAAATATTTTTTTGCTTGTTTTAACTCAGGATCAAACAGAATTTGAAAATTTGTTAATTACAAATCAAATAAATAAGGATTATTATAAAGTTTTATATGTTGAACATTCTGAGATATATAAATATTTAGCAGCTTGTGATACCGGACTAATTTTTAGAGAAAATAATATAATCAGTTGGGTATCAAGACCAATAAAGGCTATGGAATACAAAAGTGCCGGCTTGAAAATAGTTCATAATAACACTGTTAAATGGTTAATTGACCTAAAATAAAAAGGAAATATGTGAAAAAAATTTGTGTGTTAGGTCTTGGCTATATAGGCTTACCTACCTCAATAATTTTGGCAGAAAATAATTTTGAGGTTATTGGTTTTGATGTAGATCATATTAAAGTAGATAGAATAAATAACTCTGATGCTGTAATTCAAGAACCGGAAATATCTTCTAAATTAAAAAAAGTTTTATCAGAAAAAAAATTTAAAGCAGTTAAAGAAATTGAATCTGCAGATTATTTTATCATTGCTGTCCCTACACCATTCAAAGTTAATAATTTGGAAAAACAAGCAGATCTTTCTTATGTATGGAGTACTGTAGAATTTATAAGCCAGGTATTAAAAATAGGTGACACAGTAATATTAGAATCTACGGTTCCAGTTGGCACAACTGAAGAACTTGCAAGAAATCTTGAGCTTTCTACAAATCTAAAAGCAGGAAAAGATTTTTTTGTAGCCTATTGCCCTGAAAGAGTATTTCCAGGAAAAATTTTTTATGAATTAGAAAATAACTCAAGAGTTTTGGGTGGAATTAATTCTATTTCTGCTCAAAAGGCACAAGAATTATATATTAAATTTGTCAAAGGTAACCTGCATCTAGAAAGCTCAATCTTTGCAGAAATGATTAAACTTGTTGAAAATAGTTCCCGTGATGCTCAAATTGCAATAGCAAACCAAGTAGCTTCTCTTGCTTACAAAGTAGGTATCGATCCATATAAATTAATTTCAATAGCTAACGAGCACCCAAGAGTAAAAATATTAAATCCAACATGCGGTGTTGGTGGTCATTGCATAGCAGTTGATCCATGGTTTTTGGTGGAATCATTTCCTGAGCAAACTGAGCTTTTCAAAAAATCTCGACAAATTAATGATGCAAAACCATACCAAGTTTTAAATTTTATTAAAGAAGCTATATCAAAGTGGAAACTTTCTAATCCTAATTCAAAATGTAAAATGGCAATTTTAGGTTTGACTTACAAACCTAATGTGGATGATTTAAGAGAATCTCCGGCTTTATTAATTGCACAAGAACTCAATAAAATTGCTGAAATAGATTTTGTGGCAGTTGAACCCTATATTGAACCTGAAATATTAAATAAAAAATATAATATTAAAACAGAAAAACTTGAAAATGCTCTCAATGACTCTAATATTATTATTTGTCTAGTGGCACATAATTATTTTAAAAATTTAAAAAATCTTTTATTAAAAGATCAAATAGTTCTTGATTTTTGCGGGTTGATGCATGAGAAAGATTATCTTAATTTGGAAGCTACTAAAACTATAAATTTTAAATCTAAATATGATGAAAAATAAATATTTTGTAAAAATTAAATTATATTTATTGTTTATTTTATTTTGGTTTTTTAATTTGAACCCTAATGTTAGCATGATAGTTTTTTCTTTTGATAGGCCATTACAACTTTACGCCCTTCTTGAATCTGTAGAAAAATATTTCTCTAATGTTGCAGATATATCTGTAATTTATAGAACAAGTAATGATATTTATTCTAGTGCTTATGAAGATGTTAAAAACAGATTTAAATACCATAGTTTTTTACAACAAAAAGTTGCTCCCTACAATAATTTCAAAGAACTGACTATAAAATGTGTCAATGAAATACAATCTGATTATTTGATGTTTGCAGTTGATGATATAGTAGTTACGGATTTTGTTGATTTAGGGCTGTGTGAAAAAATATTAAAAATCACAAAAGCTTATGGCTTTTACTTAAGACTAGGATATAACATTACAGAGTGTTATATGCAAAATATCAAAACTCCTGTACCAATAAACAAACTCATAGAACATAATATCTATATTTATAAATTTAAAGATAGTAAGGGTGACTGGCGATATCCAAATTCATTAGACATGGCCATTTATAATAAAGCAGATATTATTCGTGAAATATATAAACTCAATTTTAATTCTCCAAATAAATTAGAAGGTGAATGGTCCTTAAAGGCTAATTTAAATAAATTGGGTCTTTTCTTTAAAGAATCAAAAATTGTTAATATCCCGCTAAATCTAGTAAATATAGATTATCGTAGAAATAAAAATTTAAACTATTTTTCAGCCCAAGATTTGTTACAAAAATTTCAAAATGGTTTTAAAATTGATATTGATGGTTTATATAAAATACAAAATAAGTCTACACACATTGATTTTATTCCAAGATTTGTAAAAAAAAATTAATCTTGATCTAAAAACTTCTGTTATTTTGTAAATTTTCTAATTCATAATTGACTATAATTTTTACTAAATCTTTAAATAAAGTTTTAGCCTGCCAACCCAACTTTTCTTTAGCTTTTCTAGAATTTCCACATACAGAATTTATATCAGATGGTCTGAAATATTTTGGATTTATAGTAACTAAAATTTTTTTTGTTTTTTTATCAAACCCTATCTCATTAATTCCTTCACCCTGCCATTCAATTGCTATATCTATTTCATTAAATGCTAATTCTATAAACTCTCTAACAGAATGACTTTCACCTGTTGCAATTATGTAATCATCTGGAACTTCTTGTTGTAACATGAGCCACATAGATTCTACATATTCCGGAGCATATCCCCAATCACGTCTTGAATTTATATTACCTACTGTAAGTTTATCCTGTAATCCAAGTTTAATTTTAGCTATACTGCTTGCAATTATTTTACTTATAAAATTTTCACCTCTAAGAGGGGATTCATGATTGAATAAAATCCCATTACATACATATATTTTATATGATTCTCTATAGTTTACACTTATCCAATGAGAATATAGTTTTGCAATTCCATATGGAGATCTTGGATAAAAGTAGGTTGTCTCATCTTGAATAGAATTTATTGTTTTACCAAATAATTCACTTGTTGATGCATTATATAATTTTGTTGTTTGAGCAAGCCCTGTGTTTCTTATTGCTTCTAAAATATTTAAGGTTCCTATGGCATTTGTTTGAGCCGTATAAGTAGGTTCCTCAAAAGATATATCTACATGGCTTTGCGCTGCTAAATTGTATATTTCATCTGGTTTTGTATCATTTAATATTTTCAAAATTGAAGCAAGATCTGTTATATCTCCATTTACTAAATTAAGATTTTTTATTAATTGATCAGGTTTTCTTTTTATAATATCACTGAATCTTTTTGCGTTGGATGAGGATTGTCGTCTAATAACTCCCGTTACAAAATATCCCTTACTAAGTAAAAACTTTGTTAAATAAGTACCATCTTGACCTGTGATTCCAAAAATAAGAGCTTTTTTATGATTACAATTTAGTTCTAAATCATCAAAACTAATATTTGAAAATATTGCTTGGTATTGTAAAAATACAATAAATATAATTTTTATAAAATTCTTCACCATCTACCTTTTTTATAGAATAATTAAATATCTTGATAACTAAAGCTATGAAAAAAAAACAGTTTTTTCAAATAACTTTACCAATCATTACTTGTTTCATACCCTAATATACTCAATAAATTTCCGGAAAAATTTTTAAAACAGGTTTTACTTATATTAGAATAATATTTCTTCCAAGAGCTTATTTTTCCTTCTCTAAAAGTAGGAGTGTCACCAAACAAATCTTCAGCGATTTTATTAATTTCTAAATCATCGATTTCTATATCTAAAAATTTACTTATTTTTTTTATTTCATCAATTTGAACTTTATAGCTACCACTACCTTTAGGACCGACCAGTTTTTCAAAAAAAGTTATATAAACAAAAGGATATTCTTTTTTCCATCTTAAATAGTTTTTATAAATTGAATTAATATCTTGATACTGCAAAAAAGCATATGTACCAGTTGACTCGTAAAGAACCTCAGGAAAATTCACTATTGCCCAATTTAAGTTAAAATCATTAATAGGTTTGTTAATTGTTTTTAATAATGTAATAATATGTTGCCTTGGATCTCTCACCAAAAGAATAAGCTTAACCTCTAATTTTTTTAGAAGTTCAATTTTTTCACTTGTTGGTTCTAATTTACCACGAGGATCCAAACCAAAAATCCATTCATGTCCCCAATGAATATTTTTATCTAAACTTTCAATATTGAGAGGAATTAAGCTATTTACGTTTAAAAGTTCATTTTTACCAGAAAGCTGTTTTAATAATTTTAAAACCAAATTGGTTCCGCTCTTAGGTAAAGTAAGTAAAACAATATTTTTAGGGTAGACTTTAAACATTAATAATAAAAATAGATATAAAATTATTTGTTCATTTTTCATTTATTTTTTCCGTGATAACATATTCTTGATATTGTACTATTAAAATAGTAAATAAAAGGTTTGTAAAATGAAACATATTAAATTAATTTTACTCAGTTTTTTAGTTTCTAATTTAAATATAATTTCTGGGGAATGGTACAAGCAAACTAAGCATTTTAATTTAACCAAAGATCCTATAGATGTAGTAATAGCCTGTCATGAAAAAGATAAATATACTTTGGAGCACTGTATTTTAAGTGTAAAAAAATATGTTAAAAATCTAAGAAAAATAATTGTCTTATCTGAAAAAAAATTATCTGATCATGCAGAATGGTTCAATGAATCTTTGTTTCCTTTTTCTAAGGAATCAATAAGCAAAGAATTTGCGCTAATGGATCCATATTTTTATGAAAATCCAAATAAGATAAAAAGAGTAGGATGGTATTTTAAGCAGATAATGAATTTTTATGCCGCATTTATAGTACCAGAAATATCAAATAATATTTTAATATTAGATGCAGATGTAATCTTTTGCAAGCCAGTTGAGTTTACTGATAATGAAGGAAATATGTTGCATGCGCCCGGAAAAGAAAATGTATCATTTTATTTTGAACATATGGGAAGATTGTTGCCAGGTTTAAAGAAAGTAATTAAAAAATATTCTGGTATATCACATCATATGCTTTTCCAAAAAGAAATATTAAAAGATCTATTTAAATTGGTTGAATCTTACCATAAGATTGAATTTTGGCGAGCTTATTGCAGATGCGTAGAATCTAAAATTATGGAAGGATCGGGAGCTGCCGATTATGAAATTTATTTTAATTTTGCTCTAATGAGAACAAATCAGATCAAATTAAGACCTTTAAAATGGGAAAACATAACATCTTTGTATCTTCTACCTCATTTTGAGAAAGATTTTGATTTTGTTTCATGTCATAGTTACTCAAGAAATAGTTATGAATTATACATTGAAGAATTAATACTTAATAATTGTAGCTTAAATATAAAAGATCAGGACAATAATACTCCAATAATGATAGCAATTAAACAAGATACTCCTTTATTGGTAAAAAAAATACTTAGTTATATTAATAATTCAGAAAAACTTGAATTTTTGAATATCAAAAATAACCAAGGTTTGTCAGCTCTTCATTTAGCTGTTAAATGGAATGATGAAATTTCTTTGAAAGAATTGATAAATAATGGTGCCGATTTATATATTACGGATTCTAAAGGCAATACACCTTTATTTTATTGTGTTATATATGGAAATCTTAAAATGTTATCAATAATAAAAGATTGTCTTAATAATAAACAACAATTTAATAATTTGATTAATATAAAAAATAAAGAAGGGCTAACTCCTTTACATTATGCTACGCAACATAAAATGCTTATGGCCGTAAAACTTCTTAAGTAAATTTTTTAAAAAAAGGAACAATGATGATTTATTTTTTAGTCATTCTTTTAAATTTGTTTTTATATTCTGATATTTTATCTTACGTTATACCTGAAAAAGTTATTATTTGCGGCGTATGTAGAAATATTGAAATACCACTTCCTTTTACAATAAAAATAATAGAAGGAATTGGTGCTCTTTTTAAGGATTATCGTATTGTTGCTTATGAAAATAACTCGACTGATTCTACAGTGAATATTCTTAAGCAATGGAAATCTAAAAACTCAAAGATACAATTTTATTCAGAAACAATTAATCACAAAGATTTGAATAGAATTGTTGTTAATAAGTGTCATGATGAATTTTTTAGACCAGAATTAATTGCAAGAGCCAGAAATATAGTTTTAGATAAAATAATGTCCAAAGAATATGAAGATTTTCAATATGTTATTTGGATCGATATGGATTTTAAAATTCCTCCAACATTAGAAGGAATAGCTGAAGTATTTCAATCAGATAAAGAATGGGATGCTGTTTTTGCAAACGGGGTAGGACAACAAAATATTTATTGGGATTGGTATGCCTTAAGAGATAATATTGATCCTATTGGACCAGAATTACTTGGTCACGATTGGTATATTCCTAAATATCTCTCATTCAATAACACAGACGATTGGTACCCTGTATATTCAGCTTTTGGTGGTTGTGGTATATATAAAAAATCATCAATTCAAGGCTGTAGATATTCTGCGCTTGTAACTAAAGATCTTGAAATTGTTGCAAAAAAAATTTTTAGAGAATTAAGTGATCATCCAAAAGTTGTAAAATATTTTAAAGATTTAAATAAATTAACTTCAAATGTTTATATTGACAACTCTCATAGTAATCTTCTTGAAATTAAAGATCCAAAAATTGGTATCACTTTAAATAATTCTAAAGATGCAGTAGTTTGGAAAATGAATTCTTTTACTTATAAATACCCTACCGTATGCGAACATGTCCCTTTTCATGCTTCAATGATTGTAAATGGTCATGGAAAATTATATGTAAATCCCAGGATGGTTTTTACATATCTTTAAGGAATCATTTTTTGCTGAATTATATTAATCCAATATTGATTGGTTAATTTTTCCCGATATTTTGAATTATTAAAACAATCGCCATATAGGTTTAACCATTTTTTAAAATTATCTTCTGTTATCTCAGACCAATTTTTAACAATCACTACAGGAAGCCCTTCAAATATTGGGTCCAAAGATGAAGTTTTAACAATTACTATACACCCTAATACTAGATCTTCCCAAGTTCTATGACAATCAATTCCATTTCCTGGTGGACTTATTGAAAAGGCATATTCTCCTTTTGTCTTCCAAAGATCAGATCGCTTCATTCTTCCTGAAAAATCAATTAAGCCAGTTTTCACAATATAATTAAAAATTGAAGCTCGATCTTCACCAAATTCTAGAAATCTTTTAAATTCACCGCGCATTGTATCAGCTAATTGAAAATCTACAAAAGCTCTTTTTTTTCTAAGATAATTTGGTTTTAATTTATTTAAAATTTTATTTAGGCAAATCTCTTGTTCTTGTGGAGAACAACTAGCTTCTCCCCATCCATTACCTTTATATGCTATTGTATGAAAATCAATCCCTATAGGAATGTGACTTACTTTTTTACTTGGACCTTTATAATCACAGTTTTGAGCAAAAATATGAATAATGCTCTTGTGATTAATAAACTCTTCTATAGACTTTTGATCTAAACCACAATTAGTTGGAAATGATTCATCTCCATCACAAATTACTAGTATAAAGGGATGAGAAGTTGAATTAAGAACCTGCTCATAAAAGTGTTTAACAAATCTGCATCTTAAAAAGATAATATCATTTTTTTGTATATTTTTATATAAATCTATATTGAATTGACGTTCTGAATTAAAGTGTTGCACAGGATTTTTATATAGACCTTTGTTGCAGCATTGTGCAATTGACAAATTCCATACATAATTTGTTAAATCCCAAGTTTTTATTTTCGAAATAATATTAAAAAAGTTTATAATGAAAAAAAATAATATAAGTTTTTTTTTAAACATATATAATTAGTTATTGATATAAGCGACCATAATATTATTTTTAAATTCCCCCTCATTACCTCCGTCAATATATGTTATTGTATAATCTGGATTTATTTCTAATATTTTTTCAATAATCTGTTCTTTGGTTATATAATCAAAATATAGAGTTCCTACTACATGCATGTCATCAATAAGAATTGTATGGGTTTTTATTGGATGATTTTTAATATATTCAAGTTCTTCAAGTATTGGGTTATTTTTTATATTTGGTTGTGCCCCATTTCCTCCATCTAGCCAAAAAGTAATAGCCTTATCCATTTTTGAAATAATGTATCCCAATAATACAGAAGAATCTGCGTACCAAATGTTAACATTATTATTTTGTATAAATTTATTTCTTGTATTAGTTACTGTTAATTCGTCAGACATTATAACATGAATTTCAGGAAATTTGGCTCTAATTGCAAAATCTAAACTATTAGCAAATAATCCAGTTGCAACAAAATAATGATTTGGAAAATTTTCAAAACCCGCTTGTGAAATATTAGCTAAAGATTTATTAAAAATTATTATTATTAAAACAAAAAGCAGTCTAAACTGTTTCATTATTAATCCTTACCTCTAAATGATTCTATTAAATTGTGCCAATAATCAAAATATATCTTACTATTATCAAAATCTTTTTTTAAAAATTCTTCGTATTTATTATTCAAATACTCTTCTGTTAATTCTTCCCAATTATTTATTATTAAAACTGGAAGATTTTCTAGCATAGGATCTAAATTTGAGACAGTTAATATGGGTATCGTATTTGTTAATAAAGCTTCCCATGTACGATGACAATCTAATCCATTACCCATCGGACTTAAAATAAATTTTGCTGATGCCATTTTTTCTAAATATAAACTATGTGGCCAGCCTCTTAAATCTTTGCAAAAAGTTAAGTTTGAAAAAATAGTTAATTTTCTTTCTTTAGGATTTGTTTGATTAAAGTTCATACCTACTAATATATCTTTTTTTATAAGGTTAAGTTTATTTATTATATTATTAAAATTATCTATATTTCCATGAGGAACATATCTATTTGCTATACCTATTGGAATTGGTATAAATTTAGGATGATTTCTGATGGTTGGATTCATACCAAACCATTTTATTATTTTGGGGTCATTTAAAAAATCTTTATATTTATCAGGTGCTTCCATATCACTATTATGTGTAATCAAAATATAAGGTTCTTTTATTTTTGGATGAACTTTAGAGAAAAATTCTTTCATGTAATCTGTTTTTAAAAATACTATGTCCCCATGTTTGATATTTTTGGGATCCATAGATTTGTCTGTTTCGTCAAAAAGATGATCTGCTATGTCTCTAAAAGAGTCACCAGAGATATAAGGATATCCACTTTCTCTATCTTTTAGTTTTTTTTTAGACTTTATAGATTTTGTGATTGGCTTTACTTGCCTTGTATATGTAGTATCTACATTTTCTGTTGAATCTTTATAAATTATTTTTATTTTATTTATAATAGGTTTTTTATTTTTACCTGATATATAATCTATGGGAAAAATTTCTACTTTATAGTTACCTATTTTGCTAGCCATCAGGGAGAAATTTGATTGAGATCTAATTAAACAATCAAATTGGGTAATTGCAAAAAAATCACTTACAACATTTCTATTATGTGCATTATTTTTTCTTCTAAAATCAAAAGTAAGATTATTATAATTGGAAAGTTGGGATTTAATGTTTGAAACTAATAATTCTGGATTTTTATCATCTGTAAATATATATAAATATATTTTAGAATGTTTGAATATTTCTGAAATTTTTTTTATCTGATCTATATAAAAAGTAATTGGAGGAAATTTTAAAGGAAAATCAAAATCTGCAAAAACTATTGATTTATTTCCTGCATTACTCAGCGGTTGATCATATCCCCCTCCTTGGCGTATATGAACAGCTACATTAATATAATCTGATGATAAGTTTATTTTTTTTACATTTATATCTATAGGATCAATAAGTTTTTGTAATTCTTTTTTAAACTCTGGATCCTTCCAATCAACTTCGAAATAAATCCAATGAGGATTTGTTCTATGTTCAGTTATATCTTCTCCGAAATATGGAACTGAATAAATGGAATCAGATTCTTCTTTTAAATGTAAGTCTTTTTGTAATAATACTTTTTTATTTATTTGAGTAATATTAATATGTTCATCTAAATAGTGCATAGCAAGTTGATTAGAATATTCAAAAGGTTTAAATAACAGAGGAATATTGTTTTTAAGAGAAAGCCATTTAGCATGACAATAAGCAACAAGGTTATCCCCAAATCTTCCGCCACTTAATTCATAAGTAATTTTGGCACTATTCAGTTCTGATTTAAAACTTAGAATCGATAAAAAAAAGTTAATATAAAATAATTTATATATTCTACATTTTAACATTTTATTTAATGGCCCTTTATTTTATAGAATCCTGTCTTATATAACTATGCCATGAAACAAAATCATAACCCTCTTTAATATACTTTTTAAGTAAGGATATTTTTGATATATTTCTCCATCTTAATTGCCTAATTTTTATTTGTTTGGGACATCTAATTAAAGCAAAATTAAAATAAATTTCATAATCAGCAGATCCAGACAATTCTATCTCTTTTTTTTCAACACATTTACAATAAACTTTCCAAAACTCAGTTTTATGATGGGATTCTACTAAATTAAATAAATCAATAAGGATAGGCTTTTGAAATAGCATGTGATGAGAAATACCGGAATGTTTAGGATATACTTTTTTTAAACCAGGCAATAATCTATTCATATGATCAAAATAAGCTTGATAATGTTCTGTTCCAGGGACATGCAACATATTGCCATCTTTATCAACAAATTCAACCGGTCTTAAAAAAATTGTATCGGCATCTAATATTAAAATATTATTTGATATTTCTGGTACTATAAATGCAGCATAAAAATTCATTATTTGTTTGAAATACCACCCCACTCTTTTTACTTGATTTGGATTCTTATAAAAATTAGGATCAATCAAAGAAAATTCTTTGCTGATTGATTCCTTTGAAAAAGGAAACAACGCCTCGTTAAACCATTCTGCTTCATTAGAAAATTGTTTTTCAGATAATATGATAATTCTTCTGTAATTTTTAACATGCTTTTTTATACCATTTATACACAATGACAATACATCTTTATCTTTTTCATGGCATGCTATGATAACATCTATAGATTCATTTGATAAATTAAACTTTTTAGTTTCATTAAACCAATTACATGAAATAAATTTGGTATGTATTAATATAAAAATTATTGGAATTAAATTTTTAATTATCATATTTTGTCTCAATTAAGGTTTAACTTTTGTAAAATTTGGCAGATTTTTTTTCAAATCATTATTGTTTATATCAATTTGATTGATTCTTAGAAAATAACAATTATCACAATTCATTTCGCCGGGATATCCTTCTTTAAAAAATCCATCGCATAAATGATTAATTTTGGCTACTACCAAGGGATCTCCGCTATAACTATGAATTATATTTTTTAAATAATCAGTATTAAATAATTTTTCTAAAGAAGTTTCATAATTTTTAAATTTGTCTGCATATTTATCTTCAACAAAAATAGCATTTACATCTGTTAAAGCCACTAAAGTATAATTTTTTTGTTGAGCTAATCTTTTTAAAGAAGCAACAGAGCATCCTATTTCCCAACTATGATTTGTATACATTTGATATATATCCCTATAATAGGGTATAGTAGGATTAAATTCTATAATTAATACTCTAGGACGAATTTTTAAATTTTCAAAAATATAATAGTCATTACCATCAATATCTAAAGATAATAAATCAAGGTTTTCTTTTATACCTAAATTCGTAACTATTAAATCAATAGTTTGACCTAACGTTTCATCTTTTTCTATATAAGATTTTACTATAGTGCAATTTTCATTGACACAAGGTTCCAAAGTTTTAATTTTTTCTGGATCTCCTTCTATTAATATTGCTTTCCATCCAAAATTTTTCCACAAATTGGATACATTTCCATCCAAATTCTTTCCTGCTCCTACCTCTAAACATATTTTTGATTTTGTTCCAATTATTTCAAAAATTTTTTGTATAATTCCATCCTCTCCCCATTGTGAAAATTTGTTATGAGAAAATTCTTTAAGTTTGGGTTTATTGGTAGAATTATATGTTTGTGAATACGTTGTTAAAATGAGTAATAATAGATATTTATTCATAACAATTTCTCCTAAAAAATTTATTTAAACTTAAGCTAGATCACCTCACTTTGGTTGTCAAATTTAATTTTTTAATTAACTATTTATTTTTTAGATCCAATTAAATTATTATTTGTTTAAATTTAGTAAAATTAATAAGAGGAAATATGTTTAAGTATATTTTTATTTTGTGCCTAATTTTTTCTAACTTATTAGTATGTAAAGATGATCTTTCTAAACTTCTTAAACATCAAATAAAAAATATAAATTTAAAAAGAAATTCAAATAAGTATGTAATCGGCCCTTGGCCAGGTGGCTTAGGAGTCAATATTCATTCTGTTTTAAATCACTTAGTACATTGTGAATTAAATAACAAAATTCCAGTTGTTTATTGGGGATCAAACTCTTTTTATTATAATTCTACAGGCTTTAATGGAGCAAGAAATGTATGGGAATATTATTTTGAACCTACTTCTAATTTAACTTACCACGCTAGTGATAGAATTCATTCATTTCAAGAAAAAGATTTTGGAAAATTTAGTTATTATGATACTTCACAAGAAAAGCGTGATAAGGCAAATGAATTATTTAAAAAATATATAAAAATCAAACCTGTAATAGAGCATAAAGTCGATCAATTTTATGATTTACAAATGGCAGGTAAAAAAACTATAGGAATTCATTTAAGAGGTACAGATAAAGTCACCGAAAATAAACTGGTCACACCTGAAACAATTATAGAAGAAGCGTTAAAATATGCTGATGAAGAAACTCAATTTTTAATTGCAAGTGATGAACAAAAATTATTGAATAAAATGATTGAACTATTAAACGGAAAAAAAGTAATTTATTATGAATGTTATCGATCCCAAGATGGTTCTCCATTGCATATTCATAGAGGAAAACCATCTTATGCACAATTAGGTGAAGACGTAATAGTTGAAATGTCATTACTTGCTAGATGTGATATGTTTATACGTACACTTTCTAGTATTTCAGCTATTGTTCTTTATTTAAATCCTAAACTAAATTATGTTCTTCTTACTTAATTGTTTAAATTTTTCTTTTAAAAACTGCATATCCATTTCTAAGTTTAATATTTTTTTCAATAAGCTCATAATTTGGATCATTAAGAAGTTGTTGGTAATTATTATAGTTTTTAAAAGCATTTATATCATCAAGTAAAATAAATTTTGCTCCGTAAATTAACTTAAATTCAGCCATTCCACTAAATTCAGACCCATCTATTAATACCATATCAAAATTATCTATATTATTTTCTGCTTTAATAATTTCGATTCCATTTTGAGGTAAATTAGAAGATTTGATATATTCGATGTCCTGTCTGAGCCAACCCAATACTCTTTGACAGCCATATTGATTAAGATTGGTACTTGTATTATTAAAAAAATTAACAACTTCACTTTCTTGGGGGAAAGCTTCAAATGGCACAGAAGATATATTATAACATTTTACTTGATCTAAATTTTCATAATGCTTTTTTAATGCTTGATAACGGGGTTTTGAAATCTCCATGCAAAATAAGGTAGGATGAGTAGGATTTTCTTTAATACCTAAAGCAAAAGCTTCTGTACTACCTTCGCCACTTGACGATCCGATTTCTAATATTGTTGATATTCTTTCATTTTTGGCCAATTTGTATATACATTGATAAAATGAATCATTTTTTATTTCTGGAGGTATAATCCTATCAAGTTCCGATGCGAAAGATAAATACACAAAGTTAATTATAAAAGTAATAAAATAATACTTATACACTATAAGTCTCCTGTTTTAAAATCACTAATTTTTTACAGCCCCTAACCAATTTGAAAGATGGTTATTTTCCAGTTCGTCTCTCCATTTTGGTATATGAATTAATCCATCTGGCGCTATTCTGAAAATTTCATAACCTTTTACTGCAAGATAATCATAAATCTGTTTTAAGGTGATATTTGCATCAGGAAATGTTCCTCCATATTCAAATTGTATGAAATCTATTTTTTTATTTGTTATTAAATTATCTGCTCCTTGTAGTACATCCCATTCGGCACCTTCTACATCTATTTTTAAAAAATTTATATGTTCAATTTGATTATTTGAACAAAAATTATCTAAACATGTAACTTTTATATTAATTTTTTGAACCGGTATATTATTAAGTGCAACTCTATCATATATAGAACTGCATCCTTCACTTTCTTTATAAAAATAATTCATAGTAGTTTCTGTATCATTTTTGCCTAATGCTAAGTTATAACATTTTCCATTACTATTTACTTTATTTTCCAGTTTTGTAAAAAACTTAGGAACTGGTTCAAAGGCGTATAATTTACATCTATTATTAGTATGTTTTAATACCAAATCAGACCAATCCCCAAAATGAGCACCTGCATCCATAACTATATCATCTTTTTTAATAAGATTTTTAATTATAAACAGCTCCCCGTCGGTTTCAAAATACCAATCACCATAGCCCAGTTTTTCTGTTGCTTTAGAATCTGAATAAATTTTTATTTTTTGATTTTGTATTAAGCTTTTAAAATTGCAGATAACTGAATTAGTAAAAATCAATAAATGTATAGCTAAAAGACTAATTTTTAACATTATATTCCTTCTTTATATTATTTTGTTGGTTTTGATTATTTTTTAGCTATACATTTTCTTGAGGCAAAAGTCCAACATGTTGAAAAATTTTTTTCCATTGAGAACTACTTTCTTCATCATCTCTTCCTGAGTGGTGAAAGTTTACAACATTTGGTATATTCCAGGGGCTTTCAAATTCTTCAGCGTAATTTACTGCAATAAGAGTGAATTTTAAATTAGGAAATTTTTGTTTAATTAAATTTGTAAGTTTGATAATATTTTCGCGACTAACATCACTAAGATCTCCTAGAGGAACCTGACCTCGAACAAAGTATACATGTTTTCCAGAGTTTATGGCTTTATAAAATCGCTGTATTCTTCGTTGCATACGTTCTTTTAAAGAAGGAAAAAAATCTTTAAAGAAGTTTTCTTTAGTAGCATCTGCTGGACAAATATGAGCAAGAGTAAAGCCTTGCTGTAAATCTATCCCACCCCCATAAAGCGTATTCCAAATTCTGGTATGATTTTCAAAATGAACAAAGTGTTCATCAAGAAGGTTGGCAAAATCGTTTTCAATTAATTTCATTAATGCATTATTATAAGTTACATTCCAATCAAAAGGATAAGCAAGCCAACGTAATCCAAATTCACGTATTTTCAAAAGTGCAAAGCATGATTGTCCTAAACATATAACAATTGGTTTTTCTTGTATAATTTGATTTTCTTTGTCTTCATTGTCTTCCTTGTTTTCCATCTCATCACGAAATACTGAAAATAAATAATTTTGATATTCAGGACTTTTAACTAAATCTATATGTTTTTCCGTTGCATAATTTCTCATGCTAAATAAAATTATTATAAAAAATTGAATGAGATATTTTAATATCATCATTTTTATTATTTAGGTTCAAACCACCACATATTAACAGCAAAACTAATTTTTTGCCCCAACTCATTAGCTATTTTTTTAACACCTTCTTGTACACTAGGCCATCCCCAATCATCTCCGCACATTATCCCATTTGCTTGTAACTTTACATACCAAAATTTAATATCATTATAAACAGCATCTGTTTCATGGGAAGCATCTACATAAACCAAATCTGGCTGAATATTAAGACATCTAGCTGCTTCTAATGTATCCATTCTAATAGGGATAATTTTATCAGTTAATCCTAAATGTATAATATTCGATAAAAATTGTTGATAGATTTCATCAAAAAATATGCGTGGTTCATCCTTTGAAAATTTAATAGATTCTGCACATTGCTTGGTTTCTGACCAAATATCTACTGCATATATATGACAAGAAGCATTGGAATTTTTTGCCATAAAAGTAGTTGAAGCTCCTAACCAAGACCCTAACTCTACTACAATATTTGGGTTATATCTTTCTATAAGTCTTAATAAAGGCTTTTGATTTATAAACCAACTGTCCCATGCTTTTAAAGGTAAAATATTAATATTTTTGTAAGGTTCTGGTAAATCACAATCGATGTTGCCAGAACAAACTATATATATAAATGAAATTAAAAGGATTTTATATATCTGCATTATATTCCCCTAGATCTTTTATAAATATATTAAATATTCTTATCTTAAATAACTATCAATATGAACATTAATAAGTCTATAGTTTTTTTAATCATTAAAATTTAGCGTTTTAAACAATTATATTAATAATCTTGATTGTAATGATTATTATCTGGTCTAATATAACTAGTTCGATGTTTTTAATTTAGTTGCTAATGTAGGATAAAATTATGTTGGCTAATAGATTGTTTTTAGGATTTATTATTATATTCACATTAAAAACAAATGCTAATTATATTACAATAAACAAAAAAAATGTCTTATATAAATTTGCACCTTTTGATGAAGTCACAGATCGTTGGGTTAGAAATGTTTTCCCTCATTGGGAACCAGAAACATTTGATGTTTTTGAATTAGTAAAAGATAAGAATGGTATAGCCATAGATCTTGGAGCCTGGATAGGGGCAACAACAATTTGGTTATCTAAAAATTTTTCACATGTTGTTGCAATAGATGCAGATAAAATATCTTTGCAATGCTTGAGAAATAATCTAAGAGCCTCTCAGTGTAATAATATATCTATATGTGAACAACCAGTTTTTGATAAATCTATAGATGTAATTTTTGGCGCAAGAGGACAGCAAAAATTAAATGATTCTATGTCACATATAAAAGAAACTGCTTACAAAAATGATGACTATGTTGTTAGATCAATAACATTTCAACAACTAGTTGATAATTACATTGTTAATAATGCTCAATTAAATTCAATAAAAATATCATTTATAAAATGTGACATAGAAGGAGGAGAGGAGAATATCATCGAAGATTTATTAAATTTTGCCTTAATTAGTAAATCTAAAGTTTATTTATCTTTTCATTTAGATTGGTGGACTTCTAAAAAAATAAATGATTTTGAAGAGTTGTTTGAACGCTTTAAAACAAATTGTGAATGCGCAAAAATTTGTGAATATATTAAGAAAAATCCATTTGCTTCAATTTTATTTGAGCCACTAACTATATAAGATTTCTAATTTATATCGTTGTTTTGGTATAAAAGATCTTTTTGGGTTAAACTGTTTTTTATACAATTCATAGGGTGTAACTGAATTTTCAAAGCGATAAATATATAATGGGCAATGTATCATCATGCATCTATCAAATGTTGTTATAACTTTACTATCAAATGCATTATCTTCCCCTACCGGTACGTCTGGCCATTTAATTTTTTTAAAAACATTTCTATGAATAGCAGGCTGTCCAAAAAGCATATATCCTACTATCCAAGCTTCATGATATGTCTTTATAAATGAATGTTTTATGGAATCAAAATTATCAATAGTTCTTAGTTGTTTCATTTCATTTTCATTATTATAAACAAATTTGTGTAGAAGAAAATTTAAATTGAATTTGTTAAAAAAATATTTGATTATTTTAATTCTTTGAGGATGAGGAAGATCATCTGCATCCTGGCAAACTATAATTTCTCCTGTTGTTTGTTGACATGCGACATTTCTATTTTGCCCAGCAAACATTTTTTTATTTGATAATAATAATTTAACAGGAAATAACCATTCTGTATTTTTTAAAGATTCGATAATATTTGGTTCTACTTGATTTGCTTCTGAAATTGAAACTACAATTTCATTGGGTAGATCAATTTGTTTTTCATAAGCTTGAAATAATTCAGACAAATGTTTAACATGCTTATAATGACATGGAACAATTACACTTGTTGACATATTTGCTTCAATTAACGAGTAATCTATAAAAAATATAATTAAGATTATTTTAATTTTAGTCATTAACTTCTCTTTTTTTTAATAATAATTTAAGACATAAACTTCTTTAAGTTTTTGCAGTGTATATGAAGATTATTAATTTTAAACATTTGGTTTTTAAAAATAATTACTGGAACTTTTCTTTCTTGTTTATCTAACATCCAAGCATAAGAAAAATTAGCTGGATTGAAAAGACAGCGTTCATTAACAAATCCTGGTTTAGAATTTCTATGAATTGGATCTATTCCACCAAGATATTGACCTAGAGCTGCTGCATCAAATATTGATTCAAAGAGTTCAAAATTATTACTATATGAATTTGACGAGCTGGTAAAATCACCCAATTGATTTTTTAGAGAAAAAAATGTTTTATAACTACCTGGGATAATAGGCAAATTATCTATTAATTTTGGATTTTTTTTCTTAAAAATTGCCAAAATTTCCATGTCATTATAATTATATTCTGCTAGCTCTGCAAAAGTGTGATTTAAAGCATTTATAGATTCAATATTTTTAATGAACATAAAACCTGCTATACACCTATTATCATTATCAAATGTTGCGCCAATTCCAGGATATTTTTTAGAGAATATGTTAATATATTCACCCAAATTTATATATAATAAATTATCGTTTTCTAGATGAAATATATTATTTAAGTTGTATTTCTTCATAGCTTGTTCTATATAAAAAAACCTTTCACTTGAAAATTGCCAAAAATCAGTACGATTTATGACATTTAAAAAATGATTGTGTTCCTTTGAAATATCTAAATCTTGGCTAATAATCAATTGAACATTTGATATATTTTTTAAGCTTTCCTTTATCTTATTTTCTAATTCCCGGTAGCAAATTATATAGATAGTAGTTTTTGGATTGAATAATCTAGTCTGAACAATAGAATCATATATATATTCTGGTAATTTATTTCCTAGATGTACATACATTACAGAATAATTTTCTTCAGGAAAATTATAAAATATAAAACATGAAATAATAAAAAATATTATAGCTCTTAGTTTTATATTATTCATAAGTCTTCTTATTCAATATAAGCTAACATGATATTGTCTTTTGCTTCGTCATCATTACCACCAACTATATATTTTATCTTATAATTGGGATTGATTTCCTTAATTTTCTCAATTAAATCATCTTTAGTTATATAATCAAAATGTATAGTTCCACAACAGGACATATCATCGATTAATATAGTATGAGTTTTTATTGAATGCATTTTGATTTGCTCTAATTCATCAATTAATGGGCAATTTTGCTCACCTTCTTTGCCTGGATATGCATGTGCATCTAACCAAAAGGTTATGGGTTTATCCATATTTTTTATAATATCCCATAACTTATCTTTTGAATTACCTTCATTTATAAATATATTTCTAAATTTTTTAAATTTATTTCTTGCTTGATTATAAAATTGGGGAAAAATTTCTATTGAATGAATTTCTTTAAAACAACCAGCTTTTAAAGCTTGTTCTATACCATACCCATCAAACGTTCCGGTTTCAACAAAATAATAATTTGGGTAATCTTTAAAGCCTGCTGTTCCAATATTGGCATCTATATTAAAACAAAACAGAAACAATAATACAAAAAACATCCGATCTCCTTCTTAATTAATTAAACTGCTCTAATTCTTAATATTTTTCATGGAAACTTGCAACTAAATTTTTGAAATAAATATATTTATTGAAAATTATAATAAACTTTTCTTAGGAGTAGTGTGAAGGAATTCTTTAAATTAATATCTTTAATATTTATTTTCAATTTTATAGAATGTCAAAATTTTGTAACATACAGTTTATCAAGTGGCAGATTAGGAGATCAATTAGTTTCTTATTGTCATGCTAGATGGATATCATATAAATATGGATTTTGTTTTTTGTATAAACCATTTCCTTATTCAGATAAATTATTAATGCATGTTAAAGATGTGTCTTATAACTCAATTTCTAAACAAAAATTAAATTATAAGATTTTAAAAGCTAAACAACCACTTAATGATTTTATAAAAGATAATGATAAAAATACTCTTTATGTAATCCCTTATTTCCCTGAAAGCCTAGAAGAATATCAACCAATAGATTTTCCTTTAAATAAGAGTTCAAGAATAATTAATCAATTTCCCTATTTTAAAGTTAATTGGAAGAATAAAGAATTTAAAAAATTAATCAGTTCATCAATTAAACCTAAATATCATATAAAACTTATAAAGCCTGACAAAAATAAAATTAATATTGCTATTCATGTAAGAAGAAATAGTGGAGGATATGATTCGTCTGCATTACATAATAGTAAAGAACCATATAATCCAAAAATTAAATATATGGATATACTGTTTCCATTAAAGCATCCTCCGATAGAATATTATTTTGAACAGTTACAAAATCTTGTTAATCAATTTTCTGATCAAGAAGTTTATGTTTATATTTTTACAGATGATCCAAACCCTTTAAGCATTGTAAATGAATTTAAAAAACATGTTTTTCACAAAAATTTGATTTTTGACTTTAGATTAAGTAAAAACAATCATTATAGTAATGTTCTAGAAGATTTATTCTCTATGATTGAATTTGATTATCTTATAAGAGCTGATTCTAATTTGTCTATTATTGCTTCAAAAATAGGTAATTTTCAACAGGTTATCTCCCCTGCTCACCATCTATGGGAAGAAACATATTTAATAATAGATAAAGTTAATATTGAGGAAAATTAAAAAAATAATGAAAAAACTATTATTTTTGACAATAACTTTTGTAAAAATGGTCTCAGCAAGGCCAGGAAGTGAGCCTTTTATTTCTGGAGATACCTTTAGAAAATATGTAAATTTTGTTATGGACAGAAAGTATGATTTTATTAAAAATCAAGATACAAGATTTAATCCCAAAGATGTAAAAAAGGGAGATATAATCTTTGTTGATCTTTCTTGTATGGAAGAATTTTTTACTAAACTTCATCCTAAAATAAAATCTAAATACATTTTAATAACCCATAATCATGATTATTCTGCACCTGGAAAATATTTTAATTATTTAAAAGATAGAAATTTATATGTTTGGTTTACACAAAATGCTGATATAGCTAATCATCCTAAATTGATTCCTATCCCTATTGGTTTATCTAATAAACATTGGAATCAGAGTAAAAATAATGATACGCAATTGAAACTGATGCAAGAAAAGTTTAAATTTAATGAGATTAAAAAATATCTTTTATATGGAAATTTTAATGTAAACACAAATCCTAAATTAAGAAAACCAATCCAAGTTTACTTTAAAAAATTCCCATTTTGCTTGTCAAATCTTGGCAGACCTAAGCCATATGAAGAATATTTAGAAGATCTAGCATATTCTAAATTTGTTTTATCACCTCATGGTAATGGGCTTGATTGTATCAGAACATGGGAAGCTCTTTATATGGGCAGTTACCCAGTTGTTAAGACTTCCAGTTTGGATCCATTATATCAAGATTTGCCTGTATTAATTGTGAATAAATGGGAAGATATCACCCAAGAATTTCTTGAAAAAAAATATTGTGAAATGAAAAACAAAAAATATAATTTAGACAAATTATATTTTGATTATTGGTTAAATTTGATTAGACTTTACCAGAGAAATATTTTACTCTCCCGGTCATACTGAGCTTGTCGAAGTATGAATTATCCTTCGACTCCGCGCTAAAGCGCTTCCCTCAGGATGACTGGAGAAAGATCATATTTTTTTGTTCATTAATAAAGTTATAAAACATGAAAAGATTTAGTTTAATTGCATTATTTTTACTGTCTTTTAAAGCCTTTGGTATTTATGAAAAATCATTTGTTATAGTTGTACCTTCTTATAATAATTGTAAATGGTATAAACAAAATTTAGATTCTATTTTGTTTCAAAATTACAATAATTATAAAATAATTTATATTGATGATTGTTCCAATGATAATACAGGCAAACTAGTATTAAATTACGTTAAACAAAAAAATAAGTTAGAAAAAGTCACTTTTATTAAAAATGATCAAAGAAGAGGAGCTTGTGCAAACAGATACAACGCTATTCATTTATGTGATGATGAGGATATTATTGTGCTAGTAGATGGAGATGATTGGCTTGTAGACAAAAATGTCTTAAGTTTTTTAAATACAATTTACTCTGATAATAATACTTGGGCCACTTATGGTCAGTTTTTTTATTTGTCGAACAATAATTTAAGCTCAATGAAAGATTTTCCTAAAAATGTTGAATATAGAAAATATAAATGGAATTTTAAACATTTAAGAACATTTTATGCTGGATTATACAAAAAAATAAAACTTAAAGATCTTTTTTATCAAGGTAAATTTTTTCAAGTTACAAGTGATTTAGCAGAATCTTTTCCTATTCTTGAGATGGCTAGAGGACATATTAAATGTATAGATAAAGGCTTATATGTTTATAATGATAAAAATATAAATAATGACTTCAAAACTAATTTTGCCAATCAGATTGCTTGTGAAAAAATAATTAGAGGTCGACCACCATATGAATTACAAGAAAATATAGTTTCATCTAATGATGTTTCTCATGCGAAAAAAAGATTATTTTAAGTTACAATTTGATCTTGATAAAGTTATATTAATATTTGGTGATAATAAATTTATTAATTAAAAAAAAAGGATTTTAATGAAGATAAAAAATTTAATTATTTTTTTATTTATATTTAATAATATTGCGAATGTTTTTGCTCAAAAAACAGCCCTTATTTTTGGAGTTACCGGTCAAGATGGTGCCTTTTTAGCTGAATTACTTTTAAATAAAGGATATAAAGTTTTTGGTGTAAAAAGAAGATCATCCTCTTTTAATACTTCTCGAATAGATCACATTTATCAAGATAGACATAAAAGTTCTAACTTTTCACTAATGTATGGAGATGTTACGGATTCGACAAATGTTATGCGTATTATTCAGGAAACACAACCTGATGAAATTTATAATTTGGCGGCTCAAAGCCATGTTTTAGTTTCATTTGAAGCCCCGGAATATACAGCAAATACTGATGCTGTTGGAACATTAAGAATTTTAGAGGCAATCAGAATTTTAGATTTGGTAAAAAAAACTAAATTTTACCAAGCAAGTTCTAGTGAAATGTTTGGCAAAGTTCAAGAAATTCCCCAAACTGAAAAAACTCCATTTTATCCAAGATCTCCTTATGGAGCAGCCAAAGTTTATTCCTATTGGGTTACTGTAAATTACAAAGAAGCTTACGGGATATTTGCTTGTAATGGAATTTTATTTAACCATGAATCTGAAATTAGAGGAGAAACTTTTGTAACCAGAAAAATCACTATGGCAATTGCTAAGATTGCCAATGGATCTCAAGATATATTATATTTGGGAAATTTAGATGCATATCGTGATTGGGGATACGCAAAAGATTATGTAGAGGCGATGTGGCTAATTTTACAACAAGAAACTCCTGAGGATTTTGTAATAGCAACTGGGCAAACACATACAGTTCGTGAATTTGTTGAATTAGCTTTTAAAGAAATAGGAATTGAAATAGCTTGGCAAGGTACAAATGTTAATGAAATTGGAGTTGATAAAAAAACAGGAAAAACTTTGGTTGCTATTGATCCTAAATATTTCAGACCTACAGAAGTTGATCTATTAATTGGTGACGCCTCTAAGGCATATAAAAAATTAAATTGGAAACCTAAAACTAAATTTAGAGAATTAGTTGCTTTAATGGTTAAATCAGATTTAAACTTACTGAATGGAAAAACCTTGGCTAAATAATGATGCTATAAAATTTTTATCAAAATATATTCTAGAAAATCCAAATCCTAAAATTCTAGAGTTTGGCTCCGGCGGTTCAACTATATGGTTTAGTAAAATAACACTATCCTTAACAACCATTGAGCATGATAAAGAATGGTTTAATCATATAAATAAAAATTTATATGAAAATAAATCATGTAATCCTGTAGATATACGCTTAATTGAGCAAGACTATTATAAAGTCTGTCAAGATTTTCCAGATAACTTTTTTGATATAATTTTGATTGATGGAATTAATAGAGTAAACTGTGCACAAGCTAGTATTAGAATTTTAAAACCAGGAGGAATTTTAATGCTAGATAATGCAGAAAGACCGTGGTACCATAAAATATATTCTATGCTGAATAATTGGAAATTTTATAAGACATCACAGATAAGATCGGATCTATCTGGCAAAACAAGTAAATTAAGGGAAACAAATTGGTGGATAAAACCATAAATTTTTTGGAATTAAATGTTAAAACTTTTCAAAGAAATAGATTTACTACAAAAAGAGATTAATCAATATAGACCTCTTGATCAAAATCTCATTAAACAAATAAAAGAATATTATCGCATAGGTTTAACCTATACAAGTAATGCCTTAGAAGGAAACTCTATAACTGAAACTGAGACTAAAATTATTTTAGAAGAAGGTTTAACCGTAGGTGGAAAAGCGTTAGTTGATCATCTAGAGGTAATCGGTCATAGCGATGCGCTTAGTTTTATGTATGAATGCGTAAAAACCAAAAATATTACTGAAGATGAGATAAAAAAATTGCATAAACTTTTTTATTATAGAATCAATGAAGAACAAGCAGGAATTTATCGTCATAGTAAAGTATTTATTACAGAATCAAAGTACCCACTTCCAGATCCTGAGGTTTTACCTAAACTTATGCACGATTTAATTCCACATTTAGAAAAACTCAAAATAACAAAACATCCTGTAGAATTTGCTGCTTTAGCACATAAAGCATTTGTTTTTATACACCCGTTTATTGACGGAAATGGAAGAGTTGCAAGATTATTAATGAATTTGGCTTTGTTACAATGTGGATATAATATAGCTATCATTCCACCAATTTTAAGAAGTGAATATATACGTACATTAGAAAAAGCCCATACTGATGATTCTAATTTTATAGAATTTATCGCCCAAGTAGTTAGAGAAACGCAAAAAGATTATTTAAGATTATTTGTAGGATAAAATATGAACATTTTTTTAAAATTATTTTTAATTAATTTTCTTATTATTTCTTCAGCTTCATTTACAATGGATACAGAAGATGACACCATAAAAACTGGCTTAATGTTAATGAACTAGATTTAATAACTTTCAGTGAAAGCGTTTTCTATATACTTGACTTCAAATTTAGAATTAACTCTTTCAACAAGAGCAATATCGAACCTGTAAACTTTATCTACAAACTTAGATCTAGAAATATAGTCTTTGGCTGCCATAATTATTTTTTTCTGCTTTGAATAATTAACAACTTCAGAAAGGCCAATTCCCGGATAAGGGTCTTTACGTGATTTAACTTCTACAAAAACAACCAGATCTTTTTTGGTTGCTATTATATCAATTTCAGCAAATTTTTTACGGTAATTACGTGCTTCTATTTTAAAATTATTTTTTTCTAACCAGTTAATTACAAGTTCTTCGCCATAACTGCCTAGAGTTGATGTATCGTTTTGCAAGCTAAAACCTATCTTTGTTTTTTCTTTTTGACTTAAGAACAACAGGAGTTCCAGTTCGAACCTCTTTTCTTTTTCTTCTTTGAGTAGGACTATAATCATCTATAAACTTATAAATAACATATAGCTTACTAATTTCTCTTGCATTAATAGGAGTATATTTAATTTTCTTTTGAGCCTTTTCAAAATGATCCTCTAATGTCTTAAGAATTTCATTATCTTCAGTTTCTTTGAAAAATTTATCTTTAATATAATCAAGACGCCTTTTTGCAGGCACAAAACTTCTATTTCTTAAATAAAAATAAAATACTTCAATTTCTGAATCTAATAATTTTCTTTGAGCCATAGAGGCTACTTGTTTTACTGCAAGTTCATGCTTTTCAACTTGTTTTAATAAATCAGAAAAAGATTTATTTTTTAAAGAATCCTTAAATTCTGTTGTTATAAATTGTTGCAAATATTCTTTACAACCAGTTAAGGCATCTTTAGTTGCAGTTTGATCTCTGTCAGGAGCTAATGTATCATTGTAAAATGACATTGGAATTCTATAAGTCGCGTATTCATAATCAGAAAGTTTTTTCTTATAAGATTCATCTTTGCATTTGTCTTGAAGGTTAATTGGATTAAACTTAATAAACTCTTTATAAGCATTTACAGCCTTTTGCCATTGGCCAAGTTTAAAATATATATCTGCAAGTTCTAATCTTAATTCATTTCTTTTAATTTCATCAGTTTCTCCACATTCAGCAATTTTCTTTTTGCACTTTGTTACTTCTACGTCCTCTATAACTTTTGTAGAATTCCTTTTAACTCTATCTTTTTTAGGCTTGGCAGCCAAAAAAATATGGGGCCAATTTAAAACTGTTATTGAAAATAGAATAAGTAAAAATTTATTATTTAATAGCCTAGTAGGTTTCATGAAATTCTCCAAGAATAGATTGATCCATATTAACAATTTAACATGGGTGTTTTCAATACGCAACCGGTATTAATTGAATTAATGTTTATATTGTATTATATAATATATTAAGATAATCGGGGACTCGATTAAGATCTGCCATTAAGGAGCCAAAATATGCTTAAGAGCTTGGAAAACATTTTACTTGAAGACAGTTTATTAACCAATGATCAACTTGAGGAAGCCAAACAACAGTCCAACACAGCGAATAAAACATTAACACAATATTTAGAAGAAAAAAATTTAGTAAGCGCAGAAAATATAGCCAAATCTTATGCAAAACAGTTATCTGCAATTTATGTTGATAAGATTACAGAAAAAATGGCTGATCCTGCTGTATTGGGTAAGGTCCCATTCAAATTTTTAAGGGACAATAATGTCATTCCCATTAAACAAGAAGATGGACAAATTTTAATAGTAGTAGCTAATCCAAATAATTTCCAAGCTTTTGATGAATTAAGTATGATCTTTGGCTCTTCTGTAAAATTAGGTATAGCAACTGTAGCCACAATTGTGGAAGGAATTAATAGATTCTATCCAATTGAAGGCACAAAAAAAATGTTTGAGGAATTAAGCGAGGAAAAAGGCGCATTAGAAGAAGCAGTTGAACTTGAGGGAATTGAAGAAAAAGATATTCTCACAATGGCCCAGGAAGCACCAATTATTAAACTCGTAAACCACATACTTTTTCAAGCAGTTAAACGTGGCGCTTCTGATATTCACATAGAACCATTTGAAAAGGAAGTAAGAGTTAGATACAGAATAGATGGGGTTCTACATGAAGTTTTAACACCACCCAAAAGAGTGCAAGGAGCCCTTGTTTCCAGAATAAAAATTATGGCAAACTTAAATATAGCAGAAAAACGTATGCCTCAAGATGGACGTATAGAAATAAAAATTGCAGATAAACCTATAGATATTCGTGTATCCGTATTGCCTGTTATATTTGGAGAGAAAATTGTAATGCGTCTTTTAGATAAATCACAAACATTTGGAAAACTTGATTCTCTGGGATTTAGTAAACAAGATTATGATATTGTTTCAAAAGCTATTACGCAACCAAATGGTATAATCTTACTTACAGGACCCACAGGTTCAGGTAAAACTTCTACTTTATATTCTATTTTAAGTAAACTTAATGCACCAGATGTAAGTATTGTTACCGTTGAGGACCCGGTTGAATACCAAATGGCGGGCATAGCACAAGTTCAAGTTAATGACAAAATTGGAAGAACTTTTGCTGCAGCATTACGGTCTATTCTGCGTCAGGATCCTGATATAATTATGATAGGTGAAATTCGAGACCATGAAACTGCTCAAATAGCAACACAATCTGCTTTAACAGGTCACTTAGTATTAAGCACACTTCACACTAACAGTGCGCCCGCTACAATCACGCGTTTAATTGATATGGGCTTAGAACCTTTTTTAATTTCATCTACTATAAGTTGCGTTATAGCTCAAAGACTTGTAAGACGTTTATGTCCTAAATGTAAGCAACCGTATACACCTGCTGATGATGTGCTTAAAGATTTGGGAATAACCAAAGAAGAAGCAAAAAAAATAACTTTTTACAAAGCTGTCGGATGCCCTGAATGTTCCAATACTGGTTATAAAGGTCGTGTTGCAATTTTTGAAGTTATGTCAATGTCGCCCAAAATTGCAGAATTAACCAAAGAAAGAGCTGATGCATCAGTAATTCGCACTGAAGCAGTAAAAGAAGGAATGACTTTGCTTGTACAAGATGGCGTTAGAAAAATCAAAGAAGGTTTGACTACCATTGATGAAGTTTTATCAGCCGCAGTTGGCCTCGAAGAAACTGATTAATACTATCATACATTTTTCAAAACCTACTATGATTTTCTTCAGAAACCCGTTCGTGGTGAGTGTTTGCAAAGCAAACGTATCGAACCATGAACATAATGGGCAAGGATTCTCTTTAATCGAACTCACAATAGTCCTAGCACTAATCTTACTAATCACAACCCTAACCTTACCAAGCTTCTGGTTTTTTAAAAGACAATTAGTTGCTAGTCAGGCAGAAAAACTGCACATGGTTTTTAATTACATGCAACAATCAGCAATCTCTTGTAACAAAAATTTATCTTTAAAATTTAGCACAAACTCCTACACCTACGACAAATATCAAGAAATACTGCCTGTAGGCATTATATTTGGCTTCAAACCTGGAGCTAAAGGCCCTCCCGCTTTCCCTTCCCACAAAATCAATTCGGCCATTTCATTTGTTGGTAACCAGGTTACATTCTTTTCTACGGGCCAAATTCAACCGGGAACAGCTTATTTGATAGATTCTGAAAAAAACTACTTATACGCAGTAACTGTCCCTGTTTCCCAGGTTTCATTTATCAGAAAATACAGGTATGAATCTAACAAATGGCAGTTATTATAAATTGCACACTTGATTTTATTTCCTTATTCTGGCATAATATATAATATATTTACTATTTTTAATTATTAATGTGTTTAAGTAGGAGGTTACTATGAAAATTAAGTTATTATTCTCATTTATTTGCTTGGGGTTTATTGGATCTGTGTATAGCATGAGTGAAACTCCCGATGAAATGCTATTAATAGGAGCTGGAGAAATAAATCCGGAGACTGAACGTATAATAAAACCAGGCGACATAGATATTATTCGAAAAGCTATAGCCAAGAAAGCAAATATAAATGCCAAAGATGAATTTGGGCGTACTGCTTTAATCATAGCAGTGTTACAGGACAATGAACCTATAGTAAAATTATTATTAGACAATGGCGCTAATCCTAATCTTTATAATGATAGTAATGATACAGCTTTACTAGTGGCCGCTAGAAAGTGTTATGTATATATAGCAAAATCATTATTAGATCATGGTGCTAATCCTGACCTTCAAGATGAATCAGGTTTTACAGCTTTAATGTGGGCTGTTAGGGTAAATTTTAAAGCTATAATGATACAAAAGTTCTTGGTAAAATTGTTATTAGATAAAGGAGCTGATCTTGATATTAAAAATAAATTTAACCAGACAGCCCTAGATATAGCTAAAGAAGAAAAAAACAAAGACATAACAGAGCAAATAGAAAATGAATATGAAAAAAGAAGACAGAAGGTTCATAAAGAAGTCGTTGAAAATAGCTGCTTACCAAAAGATTTAGCAGGTATAGTTTCAGAATATGTTGTTTACCCAAAAAAAGAAAAAACTAAATAGGCAGTTATTATGAAAACTAAGTTATTATTCTTATTTATTTGCTTAGGATCTATTGGATCAGCTTATGGCATGGACAAAGATAAAACTCCTCACGAAAAGATCTTAGAATTAATGAAGAACTTTATAGCAAGTACAGAAAATATAAATGTTCTAGGTTCGGATGGCGAGCGTTCACCTTTAATGTTTGCTGCAGACAATAATTATGAAGATATAGTAAAACTATTATTAGATAATGGCGCTAATCCCAATCTTCAAAATAATGATGGCATAACAGCTTTAATGATAACAATAGCTCATGGTAATCAAGATATAGCAAAACTATTATTAGACAACGGCGCTAATCCTAATATTTATAGTGATAATAATGATACAGCGCTAACAATTGCCATTAGATTCAATCATGAACCTATAGTAAAACTATTATTAGAAAATGGCGCTAACCCTGATTATCAAGATGAATCTGGCATTACACATTTAATGTGGACGGTCAGAAAAGGTTCTAAGCCTGTAGTAAAACTGTTATTAGATCATGGTGCTGATTTTGATGTTAAAATAAATAAACATGGTCAAACAGCCTTAGATATAGCAAAAGAAAAAGAAGACAAATCTATAATAGAACTAATAGAAAATGAATATGAAAAAAGAAGACAGCTAGTTCATAAAGAAGTCGTTGAAAATAGCTGCTTACCACAAGATTTAGCAGGTATAGTTTCAGAATATGTTGTTTACCCAAAAAAAGAGAAAACTAAATAGTTAATCAAATTGGGAAAATTATTACTAAATTTGCTTTAAATCCATATAGGGTACTTTTCTCTAGATGGATCAATAGCATCAAGAAATCTTTGAATTTGTTCAATGCTAGGCATATGCTTTGCTTGTTCATATTGAGCGTATTCATTAATTGATTTAGCTTTTAAATTATTAGCTACATCTTCAAGCCTCAGATTATTTTTTTGTCTTTGTCTTTTTAAAAATAATGCTGTTAATAACTTAATATCATTAGAATTAATAAATAATAAATTATCCTTTGTTGATTTTACATCAACTTCAAAAGATGGATTATCTACAAGTAATTCGATTGCATCTTTTACCATTTCAGGCATTTTCTTTTTAGTTGTCGATTGAATTATAAGATCTAATTCGGGAATATCAGCAAGCCAAAACTTGCCATCCTTAAATATCTTTCCTCTAATTTCCATCCTTCTTCATACCAAGCTAACAATAGATCTCTTCTGAAACTTAAAGTTAATTTCCTTTTCCGTTCGCCCTGAGTGCTGCACGCAGTGCAGTGTATCGAAGGGTGAATATAAATTACGTTCATGGATTCGATACGTTTGCTTCGCAAACACTCACCACGAACGGGCTCTCAAATAAAGTTATATTAGGTTTTGGAAGAAGTCTATTACAAAATAATGCACAAATTAGTTACTGCATGAAGAAACTTCAGGCCAGCAGAATCATCATCTACTTCAAGAGCATTATACATTCTATATGACAAAGACTCTTTAATTGTTCCATCATTTCCAAAAGGTTCTTTTTTGGATGTAACTTCCAATATAGTAAGACTTTTCTCAAGCTCTTTATTTGCACGATCATGCAAATCAACTACCTCAGACTTAAAATAACATAACTTACTTCCTCTTCCTCCTACAAATTGAATATTTTCTCTATTATTAAACATCTTATGTTTAATTGCAAGTTCATGATCCATTATAATGAGCCTATCAGCATCTTGTTCAAATTTAATCTCAGCCTGCCCAGGTTCAATTACTATACAAGCTGGCTCCTGAGTATTTTCAAGTCCTGTTTTTCCATCTTCTCTAATAGTAAGAAAATGCGGATCATATGTAGAATACTGCGAAGGATAAACTTGGCCAATTTTATGGAAAAAAACAGCTATTTTTTTACCAGAATTGTTTTTAACTATAAATGTATTAGTTAAAGAACTTAAAAGTGAGCAAAATAAGAAAATAAAAATTTTAAAAAACATGTATCTCCTATAGAACATCTAAATAATAATCATCAAATAAGCCTTGTTTGGCTTTATAATATCCCACAAAAGATATCATAGCTGCATTATCTGTGCAATAGGGAGCTGATGGCGTAAAAAATTGAATGTTTTTTTGTTTACATAAATTAGCAAGTTCTGTTTTTAAGTATTTATTACAAGCAACTCCACCTACAAATGAAATAGCTTTAACTTGAGGATACATTTTAAGAGCCAATTTTATTTTATTTTGGAAAATATCTTTAACACAAACTAAAAGCGAACTGGCAACTTCTTGTTGTAATTTTAAGTCATCAGATTTAAGAAATTTTCTGGATTTTAAATCATAAGCACCTCTTTTGGCAAGATCATACAATACAGCAGTTTTTAAACCAGAAAAACTAAAGTTTAATGTGTCGTTTTGACCACGTGGGTAATTAAAGAAATCAATAAAATCTACATCTTTAGCCAATTTTTCTATAACAGGTCCTCCCGGGTAAGGCAAATCTATAAATTTTGCAATTTTATCAAACGCTTCTCCTGCTGCATCATCAAGAGTTTGGCCTAAAACTTGGTATTTACCAAAATCTTCAATTAAATAAATACTGGTGTGTCCACCAGATGCTGTAAGACAAATATGTGGAAATGGGACATTGTACTCTAAAAATGAGGAAAACGCGTGCCCTTCTAAATGATTAACACCTATAATTTTTTTCTTGGTTGCCCATGCAACAGTTTTTGCAAAACATAAACCAATAAGTAAGGAACCTGCTAATCCCGGTTTGGTAGTAACAGCAAAAACATCTATATCTTCAAGCTTTAAATTAGCTTTATCAAGAGCTCTTTGAACAATAAATGAGATTTTTTCTAAATGGGATCGTGATGCTATTTCTGGGACAACTCCTCCAAAATTTTTCTGTAATTCTATTTGTGAGAAAAGTTCGTTAGAAAGAATTCCTCTTTTACTACTATAAACCGCTGCTGCAGTTTCATCACATGAAGACTCTATACCCAAAATGTTTAATTCTTTCATTATTTAACTCAAACTATTATAGAAACTTTGGATTTAGACTTTTTAACATCTATTAACTCTTCTTTTTTATGAAAAGGTCTTAAATTCATAGAGAACAAACAGGACTTGGCCATTTTTTCTTCAAGTTCAGATTTTTTTATTCTTGATTCAATTTTGATGATGGGAAGTTTTGGCACTTTACTATTTTTTTTGTAAGAAACATTTTCAATGTTAATCTTTAAATCACTGGGTGACAAGGGTATAATAATAGTATCATCAGGTATTATTATTTTTCCTGATTTTTTAATTAAATTAACTTTTTTTACTTGCCAATCAATAATAGAATCTTTTTCTATTTTATTTAATTTAAAAAATTTATAATCTTTATCTTTTTTTAACACTAAATTTTTTATAGTATTTTCATCAGAATTAAAAGTTATATCTTCAGCGCAAACAAATAAAACATTTAAACTATCTTTTAATTTATTAAGATTTATCTTAAAAGAACTGGTTTTGCCCTTAATTTTAAACATCTGACCATTATAATAAACGTCAAAACAGGTTGTTTCCGGAAACATTGACAGTTTAATAGCAGCTAAGAAATGTTTTTTTAAATTATTATTTAGTCTTGAATAAATATTAAAATTAAAGACAAATAAAAGAATAAGAACAGGTTTTATTATAAAAAATTGTCTATTCATGGTAAAATTCCATTTTATCTATTATACTGATATCTAATATTAGTTTATATAAAAACCAGAATTATGAAAATTGTAGCAACAAATAAAAAAGCATTTTTTGATTATGAAGTTCTAGAAAAGATAGAAGCAGGGGTAGTTCTTACAGGAGACGAAGTAAAATCTTTAAGAGCGGGCCATTGCTCTTTAGTAGGAGCCTTTGCTACCTTCCATAAAGGTGAGTTATTTTTATTAAACGTAAAAATTTCCTCCTATAGTCATGCTTATCAAAAAGATGACAAAGAAGATACAGCTAGCAGAAAATTACTTTTGCATAAACGAGAGTTAATGAGATTAATTGGGGATATATCAAAAAAGGGTATTACTATAATTCCTTTAAAGGTTTATTTTAATGAAAAAAGTAAAGTTAAAGTTGAACTGGGAATTTGTAAACATAAAAAGGCTCATAACAAAAAAGAGGCTATCAAAGAACGTGATATTAAACGTGAAACACAAAGAGAAATCCGCAAAGTTTATAAGTATTAAATCAGTCACTTGGTTTTGCTGAATCAGAGAGTTAAAAAAAGCAACTAAAATCTTATTTATTCTTATGATCTAATGTGCTTGAATGTACTAATTTAGCCAAAGTTTTTATCGTTGGGTTTTTTCTTTTTAATGTATGATACAAAGTAGAAAGTGGTAATGAAACTTTATTTGAAGCTCTTACTTTATTTACAGTATTTAAATAAATAGAAATCACTTCAATAACACCTTCGGAATCATTATTTTTTAAACATTCCAAAATAGCTTTGCCAATAAAATTTTCATCCAATAGATTTTTCGTTGGATTGTAAGCGATCAATTTTTTTCTATCAATTTTATACTTTGATATATTTTCTAAAGATTTTTTTTGCCCTAGTGATATCTTTGCTTTGACCATTTTTATTGCCTCCTAATAACAATACAATATCCAATTCAGCTATATATGCGTAATATACTCTCCGACCATTTAACCACCTGAGTTCCCAAATAATTTCCGTATTAGTTAAAAATTTATGATCCCCAAAGTATCCCTCTTCTTCAATTTTAAACAATCTTTCATCAATTTGAAGTTGAGATTTAAGACCCTGGTCATCAAACCATTCTTGGTATTCATCAGATCTATATAATTTGTAGTGTTTCTTTATTATAAACTTCATAACAGAAAGTGTCCAATATGTTGGAATTTAATGTCAATAATTTTTAGAACTTCAGCAAATAGTTGCTTTTTATTGGTTATCAAAAATTAAATGATAGTGCTACGCCGGCTATGTGCATTTGAACAGAGTTTTTTCCGCCAAATGGTAATTTGTAATATAAAGATAAATATGGATTAACACATCTCTCACATTGATTACCATCAATTGTCCAATCATAACTTAAATCTAAAATTAATTGATTTATGCTCCAACATTGTAAACTTTCTGCGGTGTTGGCAATTTGAGTAGAGAACTCATTTGTAAGCAATGCTATCCTGCTCTCGTTTTGCGCAATATGCTGATATGCAACTCTAAAAGATAAACCTCTAAATAATTTACGAGCTTCAATGTATAAATTATAATTTTGCATAAACCCAGGTTCTAAAATTGAATCCGCTTTTGCAAGAAAAACAAGATCATTCATTTGAGATTTATCAGTTTTTATTCTGCGTTCTTTTGTATGGCTAAATATTTGCAAGAACTCAACATCCACACCTCCCTTTAAATGCTCGGTCCAAAGGAGTCCTAAACTTCCACCAAATAATATTCCCCAGGATCCATCGTTACCAAAAGGTATCGGAAAGAATTGATCTAATCCCGGCTTATAACCTGTTGGAAATGTGCCACCTACTCTAGCATTAATACGAACATTTTTTAGTAAGGGCTTTGATTGTACAAAATTTTTTGTCCATTGTAGAACACCAACCAAGTCTCCTATACCAGTTTTTTGCCAAGGCTCAATGATTGGTCCACCCAAACTTTTCACTACGCTAGCAAAATTATCTGTAAGTAAATCTTTCACTTTAAAATCTAACGGAGAAATAGATTGAGTCTGATCTATAAGTTCGAGATTAGTAAATTTCATTGAATATATAGGCAAATAAAAACTTATAAAGAAATCTTGAGGTAAATAAAATTTAGACATAACTCCAGCATCTACTACACTCAAATCAGCTACAGGTAATATATGCCCTCTAATTCCATCATCATTTTGAGGAGTAAACAACGCTGCTAGCTGACCTATTTCTGTATCAAGATCAAACCCACGAAGCATAGTTAAGGCACTTTGATCTTTATTGAAAATTTGTAAAAAGCTTACATCATCACCATTGTGATTACGACCATTAACATGTACTGATCCACCTGCAAGACCTGCTAATTGAAAGCGTTCATCATTTACTCTATCTATTTCAAAGTTAAAATCATATCGTCTGAAAAGGTTTATTGGAAAATATCCAAAAAGATTTGAACTAAAACAAATAACAATAAAAGATAAAATCCTAATTTTTTTAAACATGCTGTATTAACCTTATTAAAATATTTTTTTATTCATTTACTCGTAAACCAAAATCACCGTTTAAAATAATCGCACCTGATGCAGAATTTCTTATAATTCCATTAATTTGAACGGAATCTAATGGAACATCCAAGCTTATGCCAATAGATTTAACTTGATAATATCTTGTACCTGATCCTGCAAAAGGTAATATAATATTTAAGGACCTTTGCAAATTAGAGTCTTTTGAGTTAAAACAAGCTATTAGAGAGCCATCAATGAAAACTCCATCTTTGAAGATTCCAAAATCCAAATAACTAGATAAACTATTTTGTAATATCATATCAGGAACCGACAAAATAGTGTTATTATCTATAGAAGAACCTAAATTAACAAAAAATCTATTTAATCTAGAAATATTAAATCCTCTATAATTATTAAGCGTGTAAATTTGTCCATTAAATGCAAAATCATTTTCACTATTTGTAGAAGATACTATAAATAATTTTGAAATAGGTCCTAAGGCTTGAGGAACATTAACATTTGTCCAATTAACTTCTGACGAATTTGAAGCAGAAGTTATATCAGAATTATTGCCTACTCTAAACAACCCAACAGAAGTAGCTAATAATCCAAATTTGTCTGATTTAGCAAAGTCAAAATAAGCATTTCCTAAAACAGAGTTTTCTGGATAACTCGCCAGAGTCACTATACTTAGATTACCTGAAGAAAAGTCACTACTAGCTATATTTATTCTATCAAGTTTATTATCAGTAAGAACATATAAAAAGGTACCATCATTTTTTATTTTCTGGACAAATGAATAATTCCCAATTTTTTTAAATTGTAATCCTGCAGGAATATCAGAAAGGTTTGTTATATCCCCAATCCAACTATTACCGGAACTGTCACATAAAATAGCAAGCCCAAATACTCCACCAACTATTATCCAATGCTCATTTGCAGATACTTGGGTTATTATATCAGCAGAATTAATAGGTCCAATATCTTTTAAAGCACCACCAGAAATTGAAACATATTTTGTTCCCGGATTAGCTACAAATGTTCCATTTCCACCAGATGTGCTATTAGCAGAGAAATTTCCAGTATTCGGTTTATAAAAACCACTTTGAGCAGATCCTGACTCTAAAATGGCAATATTATCATAACCTGTTCCAATCAATAATGAAACGTTATTAAAACCAGCTGTACTTACAGGAAAATCAACAAGCTTATTTATTCCTGCTTTATTTTGTGGAAAACTATTATCAAATAAAGATATAGCATTTGAAAGTAGATTATCATTATTGCCATTTGACCATAATGTTTTTTGTACAGAATTTATATTTGTAGAATCACTTCCTGTCATGAACCAAAAATTACCTACTAATAAATCCAAAGCAAACCCTGTTACAGGAACACTGCTTCCCATAGTGCGTTTCCAAGGTGTCCATGATTGAATTACACCATTAGAATCAAATATAGCTTGTGAATAAAAAATTCCAGGCTGTGTGGTTCCATTATAGTTATCAGCTATACTTGCAAAAACAGAATCATTAATTACTTTTAAATCTTGCACATTTTGACCTGCACTTAAAGGCAACGGTCCATTTCCAACAATGGCAGCTTTACTTGAAGAGGTTAAAACATCTGTAGAAGCAGCTGCTGGTTGAGTAAAAGCTCGTCCATTAAAAAAATTACTTGAGTAGAAACTAGTAGGTATTTGACTAAATTGAGCTAAAGTTCCATGAGTAGAATCATTGCTTATTTTAGTATTACTCATATTATGATTCACTAAGGGTAGCGAATAAACTGTATTATTTACATTTGAAGCTATGTCATTTCCACCTAAAACAATTAAATAACTTAATAAAGTACTAGTGATCATAGTTCTAACTTTTAAAATAGAAACATTAGAAGAACTTTGTCCTGTTCCAACTATTTGATTATTCAAATTAAATACACTATCAGGCGCAATTGGATCAAAATATATTTTATTATTTAATAGCCTACCTACTACAACAGCTCTAGCGCCGCTATTACCAGCTGCATTAGAAGTCAAGCTAACTGCAATATATAATCTTTGCAAAACATTATCAAAATGCATATCCACAATATTTGAATTTATATTAACAGGATTACCTATCATAAGAGCAGGGGTAGAGTTTGTCAAAGGAGCTGCTTTATTAGAAGTAGTAGAAGAATCAGAACTATCAGCATTAAAAATTATAGGTACTATAGCATACTTTTTTTGTTCATCTTGTTCTTTTTTATTTTTGTTCCCACTTACAATTTCTTGGCTTTGCATTCCAATTAATGCTATTCCACTATTACCCTGACCAAAAGGATTTCCCGCATTATCTTGCACGGCTACAAATGTTCTACTACCTGCAAGATCGGCACCATATGATGTTAAACTCAAAATGTTTGATATGGGTTGAAAATTAGAATCATTAGGAGTTCCTGTTGAAAGTAGCTCAATATTTTTTATATCGTAACTATTTTTAAAAAAATATACAGAATTATTGCCATCTTTAACAACAACAGGAAGATCTACTATTAATGACATATAATCAATTTTTGCACCATTTAACGGATTATTCTGTTTTTCTACATTATTTAATTTGATATTTGCTGGAGTTAAACCAACAAACTTAAATTCTGAAAAATCACGAGAAGCTCTAGAAACTGCAAAGTCATTATTAGCTACCGCTGTATTGGCACCAACAAAAAAACGAAACTTTTCAAAGGAAGCTCCAGCTGTATATACAGCACTTGGTCCTAAAGGAAAATTAAAAGTGCCATTCGGAACTGGAATTGAAGAATCAATTGCAAATATAGTCAAAATAAATAACGAAGCGCTCATACTGCGGACCATAACTGTATCCTTAAATAGAAATCTATGTGTTTTTAATAAATTTGATAAATTGAATCTTATCTAGACGTGATTATTTTACACCAATTTATACTTATTTGGCAAATTCAAATATATATGATATATTACATATAGTAAGAAATCACAATTATTTTTTTCAAAAAAATTTAAAAACTTATTTTATGCACACCAAGATTTTTTCAGCAACTTCAATTGGTATCAATGCTCATTTAGTAGAAGTAGAGGTAGATATATCTTTTGGCATGGTAAATTTTTATATTGTTGGGTTACCTGATACAGCAATCAAAGAAAGTCGTTATAGAATTATGACCGCTTTAAAAAATTTCGGAATTAAACTACCAGAAAAAAAAATTACTGTTAATCTTGCACCAGCTGATCTAAAAAAAGAAGGTACTTTATTTGATTTGCCAATTGCCATAGGAATATTGCATGCCTCGCATATATTAGAGATACCACAAAATATTATGCAAGAAACCATTTTTTTAGGAGAGTTATCTCTTGATGGAACAATAAAACCAATAAAAGGAGCATTAGCTATAGCAAGTGATGCCAGAAAACTTGGTAAATCTCGCATGATATTACCAAAACAAAATGCTCATGAAGCGGCCTTAATAAAAGAAATAGAAGTAATAGGAGTTAATGATCTAAACGAGTTAGTATCATTCCTTAGAAGCGAAATAAAAATTGAGCCAGAACCTTATTCATTGCAAAATTTTGTAGATAGTTACATTTCAGATTTAGATTTTAATCAAGTTAAAGGACAGGAGCAGGCCAAAAGAGCATTACAAATCAGCGCAGCTGGAAATCATAATATTTTATTCATTGGCTCACCCGGTTCTGGAAAGACTATGCTTGCAAAAAGATTAGCTACTATTATGCCTAAAATGTCTTTTGAAGAAATAATACAAACAAGTAAAATTTATTCAATAAGTGGAAAACTTCCAGAAAAGACATTAATTACCCAAAGGCCTTTTAGAAGTCCTCATCACACAATTTCCCAAGCTGGTCTTGTAGGTGGAGGCTCATTTCCACAACCAGGTGAAATTAGTTTGGCCCAAAACGGTATTCTGTTTTTAGATGAATTAACTGAATTTAAAAGATCTACACTGGAAGTTTTAAGACAACCTTTGGAAAATAAATCAGTATGTATCTCACGAGCTACTCATTCTATAGAATTTCCTGCTTCATTTTTATTTGTAGCGGCCTTAAATCCATGCCCTTGTGGATTTTATTGTGATAAAAAAAAGAAATGCACTTGTAGTAGTCTGCAAATTGGAAAATATCTTGAAAAACTTTCAGGCCCATTACTTGATCGTATTGATTTACAAATTCATGTCCAATCAGTTGATTACGAAACCATTACTACTAAAAACAATCAAAAATGCACAAGCTCTGCTGATCTTTATCAACCAATATCTATGGCCGTAAAAACTCAGTTTAATAGATTTAAAACAACCAAATTTAATAGTGCTATGAACACTGAGGAAATAGATGAATTTTGTAAATTAACACCCGAAGCTGAAAATCTAGTAAAAAAATCTTTTGATCGCTTAAATTTAAGCATGCGAGGTTATCATAAAATTTTAAAAGTTGCTCGTACTATTTCAGATTTGGCAAATAAAGAAATAATCGATGCCTTTGAAATCCAAGAAGCAATTATGTATAGATCCCTTGAACAAAGTTTGGAAAGACAGAATAAATAGCTTTAAAAACCATTCCAAATCTACTTTTTGTTAGTATAATCTTAAAAAAGTTTCGATATTGTGAAGGAATCTATGAGTATAAAGTATTTTTTAACTTCTGTAATAATAGTTTTTGGCAGCTCTGTAAATGTCATTAGCCAAGATCAAATCAAAAAAAACAAAATGTTAATTAGGTATGTAAAAAATGGGGTATATGAACAAGTCAAAAAATTATTAGAAGATAGAGCCGATGTTAACGTCAAAAATAAAGAAGGATTATCTTTAAAAGAACTAACTACAGATCCAGCTATATTAAAACTTTTACAAGAGCATATAGACGCATTAAGTAAATCCTTAATTCATGCAGTAAAATCTAAAGATCTAGAACATTTAAAAAAATTATTAGAATCCAAAGATTATACAGAACTTTCAGATGAACATGGAGTAACTGCCTTAATATATGCAGCAAAATATGGATTAACAGAAATATCTCTTACTTTATTAAAAAGTTTACCAGAACTACTTGATAAACAAGACAATTCCGGCGCGACTGCCTTAATGATAGCAATACAAAATGGACAAGAAGAAATAATAGATATTCTACTTTTGAATAAAGCTAAACCTGACCTAAAGACAAAAACTGGTGAATCAGCAATAATCATAGCTACGAACAATCTAGCAGCAGCAATAAAAGCAAAAAACAAACATAAAAAAATATTATACAAAAGAATCATTGATAAAATACTCGAATATGATCCAACACTTCTTTTAAAAGCTAAAGATATTAAAGTCGTAGAGCCTGAAAGTGATATTAAAGAAGTCGAAGGTTTTGGTTTGATAAATTTTTCTGATTATAAATTACAACAAGAAAAACATAGAAAATGTATCGTAATGTAAAATAATTTTTTTATTTTTGATATTTTCGATTGACAAAGTCCTAAAATAGCCTAATCTTGTATTATCTTATCGCGGGGTGGAGCAGCTTGGTAGCTCGTTGGGCTCATAACCCAAAGGTCGCTGGTTCAAATCCAGCCCCCGCAACCAAAAATCCCACTTTTTTAATCAAAAAATCTCAATTTCTTGATTTCCTAATAGCAATTTTGTTATCTTTTCTATAAGTAGATTATAAAATCCACTTTATAAAAGGATAATAATGAAAAAAAGCATCATAAAACTGCTAATTTTATGCATTTTTACATCAGGGTTAATTATCAAAACTAATGATAATCCAGACGTTAATATCTCATCAACTGATACGATTATTGCGTTGACTGGCAGTAGCATTATCGCTGTACTACTGGCTATATGGATTGTAGCCAAACAATATTCAGGCTCCAAAAGCTGGAAGGCTATAGATATTATGAATGCATATAAAAATAAAAAACTTGCAGCTATAAAAGATAAAAAACTTCAAGATAAAACTAGGGAAAAAATAGATAGTGATTTAGAAGAAGTAATGGGAAAAATTAACGCTGGTAATGTTAATGAAGCAGTAAGTAGCGCTGCTTCCAACTTAGGCATAGGAGAAGACGAATTGCGACAATCTATAGATAAAGCTAAACGAGCCGTAGAACAAACACTTAGAAAGTCTATAGACAAAACTCCAGAACAAATAGCTGATGCAATTACCAACGACCCTAAAATACAGAAAGCAACTGTAAATCTAAATCCTTCTAAATCTATAGAATCTAGTCCTTTGTCAGAAGTCACTCCTCAACCAACTTTAGAACCAACTAACAAACCTCTAGGACTTAAAGAATATTCTGCAAAACTTATAGAACTCGGCAATTTAGGTATAACAGAAACACATTTAAAACAATTAAAGCCTAATGAGTATTTAAAAAATCCAACAAATTCAGAATTGTATAGATTGAATACACGGGGACAGTTGGAAATTGCAAAACTAGACCCTTCGCTGGAATTCCATAAAAATTTAGCAGGCACAGAAATACCTGTGTACCGTCCAGTAGAAGCTAGTAGAGCAACTGTATTGAGATAAATTTCAAGATCCATGACACTTTTTATATTTCTTGCCAGAACCACAAGGACACGGATCATTTCTGCCAATCCTTTCATCAGCATGCTCTACAGGTTGTTGTGAAGCAGATTCAGAATTACTAGAAACTAAATTAAGTTCACGTAGTTCTTTTTCACGTTTTCTTTCAAGCTCCAAGCTATTAAACGTTTCAAAATTAAATCTGAAAATATTCTGTACAATTTCCCATCTTACACTTTGAAGCATATCCTTAAACATATCAAAAGCTTCACGCTTATATTCAGTAAGTGGATTTTTTTGTCCCCAACTTCTAAATGAGATACCTTCTTTAAGATGATCAATATTAAGCATATGCTGCTTCCAAGCTTTATCTATAGTTTCTAACATTAACCATTTTTCAGCTTGTTGAATCATAGATGAGTTCTGTTGTTTTCTAAATAAATCATATCTTTCAAGTAAAAAATTTATTAAATCAGATTCTAAAACATCAGAATTATTTTTGCCCAATTTCGCTTTTTCAAATTCTTTTATGTCAATAAACGTAGTCTTGCTCACAAATGCAATAATCTGCTCTACTTGTTCAGGAGTAATGTTACGCTTTGGTGAAAATTGTGCAACTATATCCTCTACAGTTTTAGAAACGAAATCACGAATTAAACCAAATATATTTTCCGAACTTTCCAAAACATCTTTTCTGTAAGCATAGATTACGGTACGATGTTGATTTAGTACATCATCGTATTCGATTAAGTGTTTACGAGTTTCAAAGTTCTGTTTTTCAACTTTCTCTTGGGAAGTTTCAATCAAACGAGAAACATACTTAGATTCGATAATTTCATCTTCTTTCATTCCACCATATTTTTGCATATTATTTTTAAGCGTATCACCAGCAAAAATTCTAATTAAATCATCCTCTAGAGATATATAGAATCGTGACTCTCCTGGATCACCCTGACGACCAGATCTTCCTCTTAGCTGATTATCAATTCTACGGCTTTCATGCCTTTCTGTACCCAAAATATAAAGTCCGCCAGCTTTTTTAGATTCTTCAGTTAACTTTATATCCGTACCACGACCAGCCATATTAGTAGCTATTGTTATTCTCCCAGGTAAACCCGCATTTGCAACTATTTCAGCTTCTCTTTCATGATATTTTGCATTAAGAACATCATGAGGAAGACTGTTACTAGTTAAAACATTACTTATAATTTCAGATGTCTCTATAGCTATTGTCCCAATTAAAACTGGTTGCCCCTTTTTAAACCTTTCTTTAATATCTTCAACAATAGATTTATATTTTGCATTTTTTGTTAAAAAAATTAGATCAGATTTGTCATCCCTGATCATAGGCATATTTGTAGGAATTGAAACAACGTCAAGCTTATAAATTTTATGAAACTCTTCAGCTTCAGTCATAGCTGTACCTGTCATACCGGCCAGTTTTTTATAAAGTCTAAAATAGTTTTGTAAAGTTATGGCAGCTAAAGTTTGAGTTTCTTTTTCTATAGTTACACCTTCTTTAGCTTCAAGAGCCTGGTGTAATCCATCACTATATCTTCTGCCTGGTAAAATTCTACCGGTAAATTCATCTACAATTAATACTTCGTCATCTCTGACAACATAATCAACATCCCGTTTAAAATTAGCATACGCTTTTAATGATTGAGTAACATGATGCAAAAGCTTTAGATTCTCTAAAGCATATAAATTATTAATATTAAGAGCCGCTTCTACTTTATCATTACCTATTTCTGTCAACTGAACAGAACGGGTTTTTTCATCAACTTCAAAATCTGTTCCTTTAATCAATCTTTTTATAATTTTATCAACATCTGTATAAAGTTTGCTACTTTCATCAGATGATCCGGAAATAATTAAAGGAGTTCTTGCTTCATCTACTAAAATAGAATCTACTTCATCTACAATTGCATAATGAGCATCACGTTGGACATAATCTTCCAATCTAAATTTCATGTTATCACGTAAATAATCAAAGCCTAGCTCATTATTTGTAGCATACAAGACATCTGCTTGATAAGCTTTTTTACGCTCTGCATCACTCATACTATTCTGAATAATGCCAACTTCTAAATTTAAAAAATTAAATATAGGCTTCATCCATTCAGCATCACGTTTTGCCAAATAATCATTAACCGTAACTAAATGGCACCCTTTTCCTGTTAAAGCATTCAGATAAAGTGGTAAAGTTGCTGTAAGAGTTTTTCCTTCCCCTGTTTTCATTTCAGAAATCTTGCCTTCATGTAGCACTATTCCGCCCATTAATTGTACGTCAAAATGACGCTGGCCAAGTTTTCTTCTAGAAGCTTCACGAACAACTGCGAATGCTTCAGGTAATATATCATCCAGATGCCTTCCCTTACTTAATTGTTCACGAAATTCATTAGTTTTAGCCGATAATTGTTCATCAGTTAATTTAAGTATTTCAGGTTCAAATGAATTTATCTGATCCACTATAGGCTGCAAACGTTTAATCTTACGCTCATTTGCTGTACCAAAAATTTTAGCTAAAAGTTGGGTTATCATAGTTTTAAATCCTTAATAATAGATTTTAATTTTATGCACAATTTAGAAGCGTCGTTTCCCTCGAGCCGCCTTCGTTAAAACTTCGGCGCCCAGGCAAGCTCTCTTAGCATGACTGGAGATTTTACCCCTCTCCCAGTCATCCTGAGGGAAGCGCGAAGCGCGGAGTCGAAGGACGAACCATACGAGCAAATTGCTCAACTTATAATAATAGGGATATAATTAAGCATAAAGTCTAATCTTTCTATTATTTTAAGATCCTAAGCAATTAAAGTAAATAAATTATTTATTCATTTTAACAATAGTCATTTGCAAACCTGAAAGTTCTTTATTTCTTCTATAAGAACAATAATCAAGATTACAAATAGTACAAATATTATAATTTATATTAATATTTTCTTCAGGAACATCTGATTTCAAAAGTAATAATTTATTATAATTAGCCAAATCAAAATAAATTTTTTCGTTATTAACTTTTATACTAGAACTAACTAGGTTTGAATCAAGATTAGTAATAAAATCCTTACTTACTTCATAACAACAACTTTTAGCGTTAGCTGCAAATGTTATTTGTATATCAACAGGTTCTGAACCAAAATTATTTTTCATGCTATTTAAAGTATGTCCTACTATATTGGCAACAGATCCTTTCCAGCCAGCATGGGCTATAGCTAAAATCTTTTTAATTTTATCAAAAAAAATTATAGGCAAACAATCCGCTGTTAATACACCTATACAAACATTAACTTGATCTGTAACAATAAAATCTCCCCGATATCTAAAAGATTTTACTAGATCAATATTATTTCCACTTATTATTATATGGTCAGTACTATGGGTCTGATCAAGAAAAAATAGTTTATTAGAATCAAAACACTCTATCTTAGAAACCTCTTTTGCAATCAAATCTTGCACAACAAACTTTTTATTAGATTCTAACTCTCTACACTTTTGTATAGTAATGGGTGAACTTTTAGAATCACCAAAAAAAATTGTTAGCTTTTCATCTTTATATAATTGCATACTTTAAAGATATCTAACAATTTTTTATTATGCTAGATTTCTTACGAAACTTAAAAGTTAATCTCTTCCCCGTTCGCCCTGAGTGCCGCACGTAGTGCGGTGTATCGAAGGGTAAATAAAAAAATTATGTCATGGTTCGATACGTTTGCTTCGCAAACACTCACCACGAACGGATTTCAAAGAAAATTATATCAGATTTGTAAGAAGTCTAATATTATTTACACTTTTAGCCAAAAATCGCAAGATTTTTATATGACACATTATCATTAATTAAAGGATTATGTAACTCTGCAATAGTAGAACAACTAGCTGCGGCAGGATCTCCTGATGCTGTAAGATGCCCGGCCCAATATTCGTTGCCTGGAAATGCATTTCCGTCCCAAGCATACATCGCTACAAGAAGTTTACCTGCATCATCACCAATTAACTTATTAGCAGGATTACGCTTAGAAAAATGAACTTTAATTTCATTCTTATTTTTATTCTCGAATTTTTTAAATTTTTCTAAAAACCAACTAAAGTTTAAATCTGATATAAAAGATAAATCATGCTTATTAAAAATTTCGCCACAAACATCAAGTATTAAACCTGTTTGTTGTGAAGTTTTTTGCCAAACTCCCAAACCTAATCCAACAACATGGCAATATACTTTCTTATTTTCTTCCATTCCCCTTTTATTTGCTTCAATAAAAAATGGTTCAAGTACCATTTTCATTCTTTTCTTATAAATTAGAGAATCCAAAAAAGTAGTTGAATTTAATTCAATATATCTACCAGATAAGTCTTCTTTTGCTTCTTGGAATGTGACAAATCTTTCACCATAAAACTTGGACCATACCTGCAATAACAAATTACCATTTCCTGAACCATAACCATTTTCTTTTGTATTCTGCTCAGGAGTAATAATCATATGTTGCCATTCCATTAAACCCGGTTTTTCAAAACGTGCTCCCACCAATCCCACATATATCCCACTTTCTTGATAGGTGCCTGCGGCACCTATAATTCCTTTATTATTTCTTGATCCATTATTTATAAAATAAGTAGGACCAGAAACCCCGAGCAACGCAGAAATTGCTATTTCATCATAAGAAAGATAATCAGCTAAAGCTAAGGGTTTTTTTTCATTGGAAGTACCAATCGCTTCAAATCCACCCTGTCCTTTTATACCATTTCTTAACAAATAAGTATCTGCTTTTGTCATAAACATAAGTGGTCGTTTTGTAAGAAGTCGATCAATAAATATTTGTTCCGTCATATCTTTATATAACTTCTTTTCAATACTGGTCCCATACTGTCTTTTATATTCTAAAAAATCCTTAATCAAAGACATTACGTTTTTGTGTATAATTGGACGTACAGAATTAGCTTGTTGAACAATGCTATCTTGTTTTAAATTATCACCATACGCTAAAACAGAAATTTTATTGGAAATAGTTGGAAAAGTAAAAGTTGCAGATTTTTTTATTAAATCTTGGAAAGTCTCTCCTTGAAGAGAAAAAAAGAACCCAACAATAAAAAACAATTTTTTAAAAACCATCTTTTTATTTACCTCGTATAATTGAACCCTATATTAACTTATATTAAATAATTTTTTAAAATAATCAAAAGGCCCCTAAAATGGTTCTTTCAAAACTATTTTAACTCATTTAACAAAAAGGCTACAGTAAGAACAAGAATAAATCCCACTATACCATTCTCGTAGTATTTTTTAATCCGTTGGTGTAATAAAGAAGATATAAATGTAGAATGAAAATCTTCTTCTAGTACAATATAACCCGGCCTATCAATATCTAAAGTAAATTTTTGAGTAGGAGATATTTTGAAAGGTACCAACTCACCTACAAAGCCGGGTTGATCATTAAGGCCATATGTTCTTACTCTTTTAAATGCAGCTTCTTTGTTATGCCACCAATTCTCACTAATCATATTATAAGTACGCTTTGTTTCTATGGCATGTAATATTTTATTTATTAAAGTCTCCAAGATTTCATAAAAACTAACATTAGGATTTGGATTAAATTCAATACTTCCTATACTTTTATTTTGTAAAAAATCTCTATATTTAAGGAATTCTTTTTTGGTCATTAAAACTATTTGATGACCTGTTGTAAACAGAAAAAAGCCTTGTCTAGAACGGTACCCTTTTAATTCAAATAAAGGTTCCATTGCCAGATAAGTTATTATATATTTTTGCAAACTAGAATCTTGCATTCCCTTTTTGCTTAAAATCTTGGACAAAAATTTAACTGTATTGGGAAATGTATCATTAATTTTTTTATATTTGTTAAATGCAACAATTTTGGAATTGGCTGAAGTTTCATGTGCTTCTTCAGAAGATTTATGTTCTTGCATAGCTTTGGCTGTAAACATGAGAAAAATAAGTATTAAAAATAATTTTCTATTTAAAAAATTTAACACATTATCCTCCGATTAGCCATTAACTGCATATAATATTTTTTTACCTCTTCAATATTTTCAATATCAGGTAAATCCTTATAACAATACCAACCTATAAAAATATAAGCCATTATACAACATACTGTTACAATGCAAGGCATCCATTCAGATAATACAGAATCTTCGAATGTAGAATGAAAATCTTCTTCAAAAACAAAGCTATCTGGCTTATTAATATCCAAAATAAATTTATTGGTAGGAGTTATTTTACTAGGTATAAGCTTTATAGAAACCTCATCATTATGAGCATTACGTATCATTACTCTTTTAAAGTTTGTTGCCGGCACCCCCTCATCAAATCCACTTCTGTAAATAGTCTTAGTTTCTATAGAAGCTAATATTGAGGTTATTAAATTATCTAAACGTACTGGAACAGCTAACTCAGGAGTCGGCATAAAATAAACCTCTCTTGAATCAATAGTTCTCAAGTCATTCATATGAGCTATTACTTGTTTTTTTGTCATAAGAACTACTTGGTGACCACATATAAATTTAGAAAAACTTTTTTGAGTGGAGCAATATCCCTTTAATTCAAATAAATATTCTTTTAGATAAATTATTATAGCTAGCTGCAAGCTAAGATCTTCTATGCCCATTTTGCTTAAAATTTTTGACAAAAACTTAACTGTGTCAGGAAATGTATCATTGATTTTTTTATACTTGTTAAATGCAATAATTTTAGAATTGGCTGAACTTTCACGAGCTTCTTCAGAAGTTTTAATCTCTTGCATGGCCTTGGCTGGTAACACGAAACAAACAAGTATTAAAAACAATTTTTTATTTAAAAAATTTAACACATTATTCCCTTACTAAACATGTGGAAAAATTGGGTGCATAGCATGTATTGACAATTCACCAGCGATTAAATCGTTGAACCAGTAAAAACCCAATATAGCAAGAAAAACCATTACTAATTTTGCTACAATACTAGATTGATGGTCTTTAGTCCATTCGTATAATTTAGAAGACTCAAATGTAGAGTTAAAATCTTCTTCAAGCACAATATGACATGGTTTAACAATATCCAAAGTAAATCTGTTTGTAGGGGATATTTTGAAAGGAATCCATTTGCCTGCAATTTTAGGTTGCTCGTAAACATCATCAGTATATTTCACTACTCTTTTAAATACTGTTTCATTCCAACCATCATCAAGGTCCCATTCTTCTCTATCATTCATAGAACTTAATATTTTTTCTGTTAAAAAATCTAAGCTCTTAACAATTGAATACATACGATTGCCCTCTGGTTGAAACCCAATAATTTTAGCGTCAATACTTCTTAAATCATTTATATGATTTATTACACCATTTTTTGTCATAAGAACAACTTGGTGACCTGTTTTGAATCTAAATAAACGTTGAATAGAACAATATCCTCTTAATTGAAACAAATATTCTTTTAAATAAGTTATTATAGCTTGTTGCAAGCTAAGATCTTCTATACCTTTTTTGCTTAAAACTTTAGACAAGAATTTAATTGTATCAGGAAATGTATCATTAATTTTTTTATATTTGTTAAATGCCACAATTTTGGAAGCTACAGAAACTTCATGACCTTCTTCAGTAGATTTATGTTCTTGCATGGCTTTGGCTAGGGATATGAGAAAAATGAGTATAAAAAATAATTTTTTATTTAAAAAATTTAACATTTTGTCTCCGCTTAGCCATTAACTGCATGTAATATTTGCGCACCTCTTCAATATTTTCAATATCAGGTAAAAATGGAGAATACCTGTAAATAAAAATATAAGTCATTATAACACATACAGTTACAATGTACTGAAGTCACTTCTGGGGTTCAGTATAGAGTCGATACCCGCATAACAATATAAACTAAAAACTATTATAATAAATACCGCTGAAATTTTAGGATACCACTCATCTAATACAGAAGATGCAAACGCAGAATGTAAATCTTCTTCAAAAACAATGATATCTGGCTTATTAATATCCAAAATCAATTTATTTGTAGGAGATATTTTACTAGGTATAAGTTTCCTAGAAACCTCATCACTATAAGGATAACGTATTATTACTCTTTTAAAGTTTGTTGCCGGTACAGTCTCATCAAACCCACTTCTATAAATAGTTTTAGTTTCTATAGAAGATAATATTGAGGTTATTAAATTATCTAAATCCACTGGAACCAACTCTCTGTTAGGACCCGGCCAAAAATAAACCTCTCTTGAATCAATAGTTCTCAAGTCATTCATATGAGCTATTACTTGTTTTTTTGTCATAAGAACCACTTGGTGACCACATATACATTTAGAAAAACTTTGTTGAGTGGAGCAATATCCCTTTAATTCAAATAAATATTCTTTTAGATAAATTATTATAGCTAGCTGCAAGCTAAGATCTTCTATGCCCATTTTATTTAAAATTTTAGACAAGAATTTAATTGTATCAGGAAATGTATCATTAATTTTTTTGTACTTGTTAAATGCAACAATTTTAGAATTGACTGAAACTTCATGGGTTTCTGCAGAAGTTTTAAGCTCTTGCATAGCGTTGGCTTTAGATATAAAGAAAATAAATATAAAAAATAATTTTTTAAGGTGCATGTTTTAATCTCAAATTTTATATAAAAAAATATACGTATTATTCTTATAAATACAAAACAGTAAAATCTAGTAAATAACTAATCAAAATCATCTACCAACCAGTCATCCTGAGGGAAGTGACTAATTGTGCTTAAGCACAATTAGGAACGAAGTCGAAGGATCTCTTTCTCTTTCTTTGTAACAAATCCTTCCAATGCTTCCCATCCATGATTTATTAAAACTTCTTTTTTATCTCTTGTCCAACCTTTTAACTTGTGCTCTGCATTAAATGCTTCGGTTCTAGTTGAAAATTCTTCAAGAAATACCAGCTGAACTGGCAAAAGCGCAGCAGTGTACACACTGGCTTTACCTTCAGCATGCTCACATAATCTTTTTTCTATATTATCAGTATGACCGACATAATAAGCGCCATTTCTGCATCTTAAAATATAAACATAAAATGGTTTCATTTTAAAAATGATCCTTCGACTCCGCGCTTCGCGCTTCCCTCAGGATGACCGGCGGACAATAATTTTTTACTCATCATTAACACAAATAGATAGGAGTTTATAACCACTCAAATCACCTTGCTTTACATTAATTATACGTCAATATCAAATGATAGTAAAAAGGTCTATTAAATGGAAATAGCCTGATTTTTACATCAGGCTATTTGTTTCATGACTTGTTATAAGAAATTAGTACATTCCACCCATTCCGCCCATGCCACCCATACCGCCCATTCCACCAGGCATTTGAGTATCTTTCTTTTCTTCAGGAATTTCAGATACAATCGCTTCAGTGGTCAGCATAAGACCTGAAATAGAAGCTGCATTTTGTAATGCTGTACGCGTTACTTTAGCAGGATCTATAATTCCCTCTTCAATCATATCCACATATTTACCTAAACGAGCATCAAATCCATGGGATGATTTTGGATTAGATAAAATTTTATCTAATATTACAGATGCTTCAAAGCCGGCATTTGATACTATAATTCTTATAGGCTCTTCAAGAGCTCTGAAAACTATCTGTACACCTAAATTTTCATCACCTTGCAAATTCTTAATATTTTCAAGAGATTTCTGCGCTCTAAGCAACGCAACTCCGCCACCAGCAACAATACCCTCTTCTACTGCTGCGCGAGTAGCGCTAAGAGCATCTTCAATTCTATCTTTCTTTTCTTTCATTTCCGTTTCAGTTGCAGCGCCAACTTTAATAACAGCTACTCCACCGGCAAGTTTAGCTAAACGCTCTTGCAACTTTTCTTTGTCATAATCTGAAGATGTTTGTTCTATTTGCTTTTTAAGCTGATGAACACGCCCCTTAATCTCTTCAGATTTGCCCTGACCTTCTACAATAGTACAATGATCTTTAGTAACTACAATTTTTGCACATCTTCCAAGGTCATGCAAAGTAACAGATTCCAATTTAAGGCCCAATTCTTCTGCTATTACCTTACCACCAGTTAAAATAGCTATATCTTCTAACATAGCTTTTCTTCTGTCACCAAATCCTGGAGCTTTAACTGCTGAAACATTAATTGTTCCACGCAATTTATTAACAACTAATGTAGCTAATGCTTCACCTTCAATATCTTCACTAATAATTAAAAGTGGTTTTCCAGATTTTGCAACTTGCTCAAGAACAGAAAGCATACTCTTCATAGAAGTTATTTTTTTGTCATAAATTAAGATAAATGGATCATTAAGAATTGATTCCATTTTTTCTGAATCTGTAACAAAATATGGAGATATATATCCACGGTCAAATTGCATACCTTCTACAACATCAAGTTCACTATCCATACTTTTTGCTTCTTCTACAGTTATCACGCCATCACGTCCTACACGGTCCATAGCCTCTGCTATCATATTTCCAATAACTGTGTCTGAATTAGCAGAAATCGTTGCTATTTGCTCTATTTCTTTTTTGCTACTAATAGGCTTTGAATTGATTTTTATAGACTCTACAACTGCTTCGACTGCTTTTTCTATGCCACGTTTTAATTCCATAGGCTTAGCTCCGGCAGTCACATATTTATTACCTTCACGGAAAATAGCTTGAGCTAATACGGTAGCCGTTGTAGTTCCATCACCTGCTATATCAGCAGTCTTACTAGCTACTTCACGCACCATTTGTGCGCCCATATTCATTAATTTATCTTTTAATTCTACGTCTTTAGCTACAGTTACACCGTCTTTTGTAATTATTGGAGAACCGAAACTTTTCTCTAAAACTACATTACGACCTCTGGGTCCAAGTGTAACTTTAACTGTATCACAAAGTGTATTTACACCTTCTAAAATTTTGTTACGAGCATCTTGTCCAAATAAAATTTTTTTTGCTGACATATGTATTAACTCCTTAAAGTAATTTATTAGCAACAACTAGCTTTTTTGTCTGATTTTTCAACTATTCCTAAAATTTCATCTTCACGAATTATTAGAAAATCATCACCGGCATCTGTGCCTGAATATTTACCAAAAAAAACCATATCTCCTTCTTTTACTTGCAGAGGCATAACTTTACCTTCTGCTGAAATACGGCCAGCACCTACAGCAATAACTTTACCAGTTTGCGCTTTTTCTTTGGCAGCATCCGGTATTATAATTCCTGATGGAGTTTTTGTATCTTCTTCTAAACGTTGAACCAGAACTCTATCATATAAAGGGCGAATTTTCTCAAACATAATCCTTACCTCTTAAAATTGTTAATCCATTACCATTATATTAAAATAATAACTAAAATTTGTTATTTTACAATCAGTTTCTACGGAATAAAAAATCTTTAAGAACACCAACAGAGCTAGTTTTGACTAGTTTTTTTCATCCTTAGATACCTTTTCTATAAATTCTTTAACTTTTTCAGGAGTAGGTTGATAAATATCTAATATATTGCCACTCGGATCCTTTATACTAGCCATAATTCCATGGACAGATACTTTTGGATCAATTATAAACTGTATTCCATTCTCTTCAATATCTTTCTGAAATAGATTAATATCTTCAACTTCCAGAACTATTCCTGAGTGACGATCAAATGGTTCAGTACTAGTTGGACATAAGCCTAATTTAATTGACCCAACCATAAATTCGGCCCAGTTATTTTTTAAATGAAATTTTACAGAAAACCCAATATTTTTATAAAAATCCACAGCTTTTTCTATATCATGCTGCATCAAAATCAACATTCCAACTTTAACCTGATTTTTCACAATATCTCCATAATACCAGTTATTTTATTTTACCCTTGCAGCCTCCAATTTTACAGGTAAAATTTAAAATATCAAATCACATATAATACAGATAGCATTTTTATTTGACTTTTTGGTTTATACATGCTAATTTCACATTATACTATTTTTTAATAAAATATATTAAACCAAGGAGGCTCTTATGAAATTATGGTTAAAATTATTAACAGTTGCTACCCTGATGTCATTTACAGGATTATTATATTCAGCTGAGAACAAGGAAAATTCTGAACAAAAAGAAGATATCGAAGAAATTGTCCATAATTTTGTAAATATGGCAGGTATTCAAAAACTACATCCTACTTTCTACAAATTTATACAAATATTACAAGATAATAAAACAGATATTAATAATATTAATAATAATACTGGCGGAACATTATTAATGTTTATAATAAAAATGGCACATAAAATTAATAGTTCTAACTATGTAGACACAGTAAAAGATCTACTTTTAACTCGAGAAAGCGTCCAATACCATATAGAACAATTAACACTTATACCCACAGAACAATTAGATGATACTACTAGAAATGCAGTAGAATCACAGCTTCAAGTAGGAAGAAATTTGTTGAATAGGTATATTGAAAGAGTTGAAGAAAGTAATATATCTTTCTTAAAAGAAAACTATAAAATGCTTTTAGACGCTATAAAATCATTATTACCGAATGTTAATGATTTTTATATAAGAAACAGTAATGGCGACACAGTATTTGATTCTCTAAAAATGAAAAAAGGATCAGGGCCAGAATTTTATTCTGAAGAAGTCGATGCAGAAATTACTCCTCTTTTAAATCAAGCATTAGAAAGACGTAAAATTGTTGTGAGGCAACACATGAATGAACATCTCATACCTCAATTACAAAATATTGTTTTTGAGTATGCCGTATAAATTTTATTTTAATTTTAAACTAGATAGGAGGTTACTATGAAACTATTTTTACGATTATTAACAATTACTACCCTGATATCAGCAACAGAATTATTATATTCAGCTGAGAAAAAAGAAAGATCTGAAGCAACTACTTCCTTTTCAACTAAAGCTAAGATTATAGGTCCTAACAAAATGCTCTTTTGTGGCGTAGCAAAAAATTCAATAGATCTTGTTAAAAAAGCCCTTTCACAAGGTGCAGATATTAATTTTAGATACTCTAATGGTTATACCTGTTTAATGTATGCCTCTGAAAAAGGATTTTTGGATATAGTAAAATTATTAATAGAAAATAACGCTAATCCCAACATTCAAAATCTCGATGGATACACAGCTTTGATGTTAGCTTCTAAAGAAGAACACGTAGATGTAGAAGAAGTCCTATTATATACCAACACCGAATTAAATTATCCTACTATTTTTAAATTATTAAGTCGTGATAATCTTTTTAGAAAAGCATGGTTAAGACCTGTTTTTAATGAGATTATACAAAAATTGCAGACTAATAAAATAGATATTAATAATGTTAGAGATCTTCACGGATTCACCATCTTAATGTACCTGTTAAACGAGGCAAGGCACAGTTTTAGTTGGGTTTCCTACATTAATAAAACAAAAAAAACAGATGAGCTAGCAATAATAAATGAAGAAATAATGAGAACAAAATTTGATATAATACAAACTCCAAATGGACCTGATTCTATTATTCTTAGAGACTCGCTTAAAAATCTCAATAACTGGCTTATTGCACTAGACAGTTCTGTATGGGAATATAACTATAAAACTATTCTAGAAGCTATAAAATTACTATTGCCATATGTTAAAGATTTTTACGCAATGAATAATTTTGACGAAACAGTATTCGATTATGCTGAGTTTCCAGAACTTGCTGATATTTTAAATCAAGGACTAGAAACTCGTAAAGTTTCTATGAGACAACACATGAATGAACATCTCATACCTCAATTACAAAATATTGTTTTTGAGTATAGTGTGTAAGTTAACAAAAGAGCATAAAACTTAAAGAGCCGGGAAAACTCCTGGCTCTTTTTTTTAGTTATTCACTTATAGCTTTTTTATTTATAGCATCAAGAAATTCTTCATTTGTCTTATATTTCTTAATTTTATCGATTAAGAATTCCATAGATTCTATTTGATTCATATTAGAAAGCATTTTCTGCATGACCCAAACTTTATTAAGGGTATCTTCAGGAAGAAGCAAATCATCTCTTCTAGTTCCTGATGCCATAAGATCAAACGCAGGAAAAACTCGTCTATTAGAAAGCTTACGAGTTAAATGCATTTCCATATTTCCCGTTCCCTTAAATTCTTCATAAATTACATCATCCATCTTAGAACCGGTTTCTATCAATGCAGAAGCAATAATAGTTAATGAACCTCCTTCTTCAGTATTACGAGCTGCCCCAAAGAATCTCTTTGGATACTGTAAAGCATTAGCATCAACACCACCCGTTAATATTCTTCCAGAAACAGGAGCTGTAGAATTGTATGCTCTTGCAAGCCTAGTTATAGAATCAAGTAATATAACAACATCCTTTCCTGATTCAACCAATCTTTTTGCCTTTTCAAGAACTATTTCTGCTACTTGAACATGTCTACTTGCAGATTCATCAAATGTAGAACTTACAACTTCAACATTTTTACCTTTAACGGTTCTACTTATATCAGCAACTTCTTCTGGACGCTCGTCTACAAGTAAATAAATTAAATAAATATCTGGATGATTTGCTAACAAACTAAGAGCAATTTCTTTAAGAAGAACGGTTTTTCCAGCCTTAGGAGGAGCTACAATCAAACCACGCTGACCTTTACCTATTGGCGAAAATAGATCCATAATTCGCGTAGAAACAATAGAAGGATCAAACTCGAGATTAAATTTTTTATTAGGATAAAGAGGCGTTAATCTATCAAAATTTGGGCGATCAATTAACTTAGCTGGATCATCAAAATTTACTTTATTAACTTTTAATAAGGCAAAATATTTTTCACCTTCTTTTGGTCTTCTTATGGTGCCATTTACTATATCACCTGTTCTTAAATTAAATCTTCTTATTTGTGAAGGTGATACGTATATATCATCTGATCCTGAAATATAATCATATTTTTGCGATCTTAAAAATCCAAATCCATCCGGTAATTTTTCCAATACACCTTCAACTTCTATCTCAATGTCAGGATTTTTTTGTATATAATCAATTCTATTAAGAAGCTGATCCTTAGACATTACACTAGCACCTACAATACCCAACCTTCTTGCGTACTGAGTTAACTCGATAAAAGATAAACCTTTTAATTCTTCATAGGTTCTCATTCATATATCCTCTACAAATGATGCATAAGCATCTGATTGACATTTAAAAAAATTACTGATTGTTTTTAGATCAAAAATACAAAATGACTTGTTAGCGAATAAGGTTTTTTTAAAAGCTTAAATACAAAACTTTTAAACTACTTTTCACCTTTATATAACATAAGCATAACAGGACTTGCAATGTAAATGGAAGAATATGTTCCAAAAACTATTCCAACTGCTAATGCCAATGATAAGTTTCTCAAAATTTCACCACCAACGGCTATAAGCGCAATAACAACCAAAAACGTAGCAAAACTAGTTAAAATTGTACGTCTTAATGTTTGATTTATGCTTACATTTACTATTTCTTCGATAGAATGACCTTTCATCTTAGAAATATTTTTTCTTATTTGATTATAAATAACAATAGTATCATTCACAGAATATCCAAGTATTGCCAATATTGCCGCAATTACATCCATAGATATTTCTTTATTTGCTACTAAAAAGAAGGCTAAAATAACAACTGCATCATGAAATAAAGAAACTATAGCTCCTACAGAAAAGGAAAATTTAAATCTTAATGTTATATAAACCAACATTAAAAGCAACGCTATCAAAATAGCTTTTAAGGAATTCAGACGTAATGATGCGCCAACACCTGCACCTACACCGTCTGTTTGTAAAATCGTAATCTCTCCTTCCCTAAACTCTTCTTTAAGCGAATTTTTAATTTTCTCTGCTACACCGGTAACATCACTTGAAAAGTCTTGAACTCTTACTAAAACTTCAGATGGGGAAAATTCTCTAGTATCTACTCCCTTATATCCTTGATTTTTTAAAACATCTTTAACTTTTTCAGAACTTACATTCTGTGAAAACTTTAATAATATCTGCGTTCCACCTGTAAAATCTACACTATAGTTAAAGCCACCTCTATAAAAATAGGCTCCTATAGTAACAACAAAAATCAGTATGGAAAAAATACCACATATTAAACGATACTTTAAAAAATCAATCATTACGCTCTCCGAATTAACATTTAAAGACATTGTTCATAAACTGCAATTTTACAAAGATTTAACTATTGAAACATACCTGCGACCTTTAGGTCCATGGTGAAACTTAATCAATCCTGAACCAATAGCAAACAATGTATCATCGCTGCCCTTACCTACATTTTTTCCCGGATGAAACCTTGTTCCTCTTTGCCTTACTATAATTTCACCGCCATTAACTTCTTGTCCATCAAAAAGCTTTACGCCTAAACGTTTACTTATACTATCTCGACCATTGGAAGTCGAACCACCGGCTTTACTAGTTGCCATCGTTATCCTTTAATTTTGTGTTTTATTTACTAAATTAGACAGAACCATAGAAAATAAGAGACTATTAACTATATGTATCAATGATGCCATTATTTACCAAAAAGTCAAACCCTTCTTAAGCCTTATTCAAATTTATCGCCTTCCATTGCTCAAGAGCTACGCTAAAATAAGGGTAGGCTAAATCTAACATAGCCTTAGCGTAAACTCTAATTTCTAACTGGGCCCCTGGATCCAATCTTAATCTTAAAAAATGCATTAATGAGTGTAAATTACAAGTAAAAATAAACTCCGTATAGGTACACACAGGAAGCAATCCTCTAGCCTGTTCCCTGCATACGCCACTTTCAAGTAATGAATTATATGCCTGCACAGCTTCTTCTAAGGATTTTTTGTATTTTTGCATTATTTCATCATTTTCAAATGTTCCAAAAGAAGCCTGTCTATTAACTTTATCCTGAAATCTCCAATATTTGGGAATATAAAATTCCAACGGAGCTTTAACATACCTATAACTTATTTCATTATATGAATTCATTCTATGTCGCATCCATTGTCTGGCTACAAAAAGAGGCGTTTTTATTCTAAATGAAAGCTGATTATGTTCGAATGGACTAGTATGATCATGCTCAATTAAATATTTAATTAAGTTCTTATCTTTATCTGTAATCTCTGTAACGAACTTTCCAAATGATACTCTAGCGGCATTTACAATATCTACGTCTGAACCTGAAACTCTGATAAGCTCCACAGAACTTATGCCATCTTCAAGTGGATCTATTTTTTTACCTAAATATTCTTTTTCAACTAATTTATTAGTAACTTGTTCCATATTGTACCTAAAAGTTAAAATTTATTACATACTAATAAAATAAATCAAATCAAAAATTTTTAAAGATTTATAATTCTAACGACCCAATTTCATGTAATACCACACAAAATTTTGTAACCAGTCTTGTTTCTCGTTACAATGCCTTATATTCTTATAGTCTCCTTCAAAACATTGCATATCTTTATAGCCAACATAAGGGAATGCCCATTTTGTTGGATTTCTTTTTAAGATTTGAGCCTCTAAATCCGCTAAATTGTTTCTAAGCATTTCACATTCTTCTTTACTTTCAACACCTGTATGGCAAGTTACTATACCCTTAGATACGCAATTATTTGCATCTTCCTGAGATTTAATGGAACACTTCAAATCCTCTTCGCTCTTGGCTATATACCATTTTGTGTTTGTAGTGATTGTAATATTGCAGAGAACTGCGATTGTAAATATAGATAACATTCTCTTCATAAACACCTCCTCTTTTTTAGACAAAATTTTACATACTATCAATTGTTTGTAGCTTATTATTATAGTATTGACAATCTCTTATATTCATATGCTCTCCTTCAAAACATTGCATATCTTTAAAGCCGTAACCTTGAAAACCATAATATTTATTTTTAATTTTAGCATCCATTTCTGCTAATTCTTTTCTAATGGCTTCACATTTTTCTTTAGTATCAACTCCGGTATAACATGTTACCTTGCCCCTCCCTTTGCAAATTGCTGCAGCTCTCTTAGAATCAGCGGAACATTTTAGATCCTTTTCGCTCTTTGCTATATACCACTTAGTGTTTGTATGGACAGTAATATTAAAGAGAATTGCGATTGTAAATATAAATAATATCTTTTTCATAAATAATACCTCCTATTTTATAACCAAATCCATTATTTACTATTATAAAATAACAGAACGGGTGAATGCAACAAAAAAATAAGAAAAATAGTCCAAAAAGAAGAATTTTTGCCATATTTGAGAACATGAATACGCAAATTAACTCTGAAAATTGTATGATAGGCAAAAACTACTAATAAAAACTAGCAAAATCCGTTCGTGGTGAGTAGCCCATAGGGCGTATCGAATCCATGAACATATTATAAATTCTTTATTTGAATTCATGGTTCGATACATTTTTGCTAACGCAAAAACACTCACCACGAACGGGTTTTAAGAATTTTAGTTTTCGAATTTGTGTTACTGCTTCTTTGCTATCTTATTAAAGCCAGCCTGGAAAGCAAACATAGAAAGAAAGGGATTAAAAGAAGCTGCAATACTACACAAAGCAGCTATGTTGTTGTCTATTTCAATCTTTTTTATCAAAGTTAAATACCCAATAGAATATTTGTACCAGAAATATATATTAGCAAATGGGATTATGACCAAAAATGCAGTTGGTATATCTGCCCCCGCACGTTTTAATTCTGTTTTGGTCTTAACGGCCCAATAAATAAAGTAGATACCAATTGTTATAATTGTAAGAATAAACACTGTCACTAGATCTCTATGTTTAATTTCCATAAACGCCCTCTTCAATTAACATAAAATTATATTTTTTGATTTTACAATTTCCAGCAATTCACTATCAAGTTTAATTTGATAATTGCTTTCTAAAATTTGTACTTTTTCAACAAAAGTCTTTTTGCACATAACTTTCAAACATTCCAAAGATCTTTTGGTAATTTTTTGCAAAACTATTAACTCAATTTTTGTATGTCCAAACTTTTTATTTAAATGTGGTATTAAAGTAAATTCGGGCCAAGTCAAAGATCTTGAAAACATACCAGAATCTATTAGCTTAATTTTGCCTGATTCATAAACTATTTTAATCGAGTTGTTTTTTGAACAAATTTCTTCTGTGCTATCTGGTATACTTTGCATTTTCATAAAAAAACAAAATATTATTAAAATTATAGTAAAGCTAATTGTGGATCTTTTTAAGCTATTTAAATATTTATTTTGAATAACTATTAAGACAGTAACAGGAACAAATAAAAGAAAAAGGGGTGGGACCTTAACAAAGCTAATCATCCATTTGTAAGAACCTAATTTAATCGCCTTTAACCATACTGAATTAATTTTTTCAAAAAAATAAATTATGATACCATTAGGTATACAAAATATTTCTGTAAAAAAAATTAAAGAAGATAAAAAAATAAATAAAACTAGAGCTGGAGTAAAAATCATATTTCCTACAACCGTTAGTAGAGATATTGACATTCCCCAATGTATCAGTATAGGAAGTGAAATTAAAGATAAGAAAAGTTGAAACTGAAAGGATTTCAATAGCCAAAATTTTATCTTACTCAAAATTTTATTTAATTGCATATTAAAAATCTTATTCTTATTCTCACCAAAATGTTAGCATATAGAATTATGATTATATCAAACAAAAGAATAATTAGCATTCTATTAATACTTTACTTTAATTTATCAGCTATAGATTTAGATAAAGATAAAGAACAGGCAGAATTATTAACTCTTGTAAAAAAACTTGAAAATTTTGATTTAGAGCATGCATGGTCATTTGCTGCTTTTTACAACTATATAGTATCCTCAAATTTTAAAATGGCTGAAGAAACCATAGATTCAATTGTATTTTCGGCAGAAAAATATATCACATATTATATTAAATGCTTCGAACTTGCAAAAGATTTACAATCAAAAAAAATATATTTATTAGAGCTTAAAAAAGTTGTTATTAAAATCAGCGTTCACTATAATGTTTTATTAAAATTAACATCTATTAAATCCAATAAATATCTTGATGACGTAGACAAAAAAATAGGACACTATTCTAGGTCATTTAGCGAAGTTGATCAAATATTAATAGAAAGAGAAATACATTCATTTTTGATAAACTACTGCTCAAAACTAAAAAATGTACATCATTTCTTTTATTATTTTGAAGTTTGGCATTTCCTATATTGGATAGGATATAGCCTACAACTTATAAAGTTAAATTGCAGCAATTTAACTGTCGCCAATATTGGAGAGCGTTTAAAAGCAATAAAAAATGGTGTCAAAATATTAAATGATATATGTTTAACACAATATTTTAGTTATCTAATAGATGAATATATTAATATAAAGAGAGATAATGAAAAAAGAATTAAACAAATTACTTAATTACAAGGCGTATAAACTTCGTTATTTATCTATAATATCAACAACTCAAGCCGGCTCGGGACATCCTACATCATGCCTTTCTGCTGCAGACATAGTGGCCGTTCTATTTTTTTATGCAATGCAATATGATCCAAAAAACCCAGCTAACTTAAATAATGATAAATTTATATTATCAAAGGGCCATGCAGCTCCGTTACTCTATGCAGCTTGGCAACAAGCAGGACTTATCTCACAAGAAGAATTACTAAGTTTAAGAAAATTTGATTCTGTTTTAGAAGGACATCCTACTCCAAGATTTTCCGGTACACAGGTAGCTACAGGTTCTTTAGGACAAGGTCTTTCTTATGGTGCAGGAATGGCATTAAGCGCCAAACTAGATCAAAAAGATTTTTACACTTATGTACTCCTGGGAGATTCAGAAATATCAGAAGGTCAAAATTGGGAGGCCGCTGAAATAGCTGCCTTTTACAAACTTGATAATTTAATAGCGATTATAGATGTTAATCGCTTAGGGCAAACGGGTCAAACCATGCAAGGCTGGAATGTTGAAAATTATGCAAGAAAATTTGAAGCCTTTGGCTGGAGTACTATAATCATAGATGGTCATAATATTGAACAAATTGCATCAGCTTTAGATAAAGCCAGAAATGAAAAAAATAATAAGCCAATAATTATCATTGCAAAAACTATTAAAGGTTTTGGTGTTTCTAGCGTCGAAGACAAAAATGGTTTTCATGGCGTTGCCTTCCCAAAAGAAAAACTAGAACAAATTTTACAGGAATTAAAATCAAGATTCCCAGAAAGCTCTGAGTATAACGATAATTATAACTGGACACCTAAATTACCAAAACTACCCGAGCGCGTTCGTCCTGAAGAATACGAACGTCTTACTTTACCGGATCCAGAATTCAAATTAGATCAAAAATTAGCAACACGTAAAGCATACGGACAAGCTTTAGTAGCTTTAGATAAAGTTTGTCCTAATTTATTAGTTTTAGATGCTGAAGTAAAGAATTCTACTTTTGCACAAACATTAGATGAAAAAGATCCAAAAAAATTTATTCAATGTTTTATTGCAGAACAGAATATGATCAGTATGGCCGTAGGATTATATACACAAGATAAAATTACATACTCTTCAACTTTTAGCGCATTTTTAAGTCGAGCTTTTGATCAAATTCGTATGGCAGCTATTTCAAGAGCAAGTTTAAGAATTTGTGGTTCACATTGTGGTGTTTCTATAGGTCAAGATGGTCCTTCTCAAATGGGGCTTGAAGATATTGCAATGATGCGTACAATTGAAAATTCAATTATTTTTTATCCATCTGACGCCGTAAGCACTTATAAAATCGTAGAAAACATGGCAAACTACAATTCCGGAATATCATATTTGCGTACAACTAGATCAGATACTCCTTTAATTTACAATAACACTGAAAAGTTTGTCATTGGCGGCTGCAAAGTTTTAAAAAGCAGTAAAAACGATGTTGCTTGTGTAGTGGCTGCAGGTATAACCTTACATGAAGCTTTAAAAGCTTATAAATTACTTGCACAAGAAAATATCTATATTTGCATAATTGATCTTTACTGTGTAAAACCTTTAGATTCAAAAACGCTTTTAGAATTCGGCAAAAAATCTGGAAACAGAATAATTACCGTAGAAGATCACTATCTTGAGGGCGGTCTTGGAGAAGCTGTTTCTTATGAATTACGCCATTCTGGCATTAAAATCGACTGCCTTGCTGTCACCAAACTACCACGATCCGGCACTATGGAAGAACTTCTTAATTTTGAAGGCATAAGTGCTGAAAGTATAATTGATAAAATAAAGACTGAGAAATAGAAACTGGAACTTTCTTTTTAGTTATCCAAATAATGCAAATTCAAAATCAAAAATTACTAAAATCCGTTCGTGGTGAGTGTTTTTGCGCTAGCAAAAATGTATCGAACCATGAATTCAAATTAAAAAATATTAGAACGTTCATGGATTCGATATGCCCTACGGGCTACTCACCACGAACGGGATTTAATATTTATTAATTTAGCTGATATACAGCTTTATGTTAATTAAAATAAAAACTGGGACTTTTTAGATCCCAGTTAATTTATTTGAAACAGGTAAGAATTAGTTACCGTTGCTGCTTCCACCATTTAATAATGATGGATCACTCTCCATTCTAGTCCCTTTATGTTTTCTTCTGCTACCATTACTTTTCTTACCATTTTTTTGCTTAGCTTTTCCTTTTTTTATTCCTTCGTCATTATAACCATCATCATAGTATCCTTTCATTTCTGCCTGGCTTGCTGCTTCATCAGAATTAGTTCCGTTAGCTACAAGGGCTGCTTCATCATCTTGACTATTATAAGTCGTGTTCTTAGCGCTCAACAAACTTGAAACACAAAGAACAGTTAAAGTTAGCAATAATTGCTTTTTCATAATAGACTCCTTCTTTAATTATTATTAAAAAATACACAATACAATTTCTTATAAATAAAAACTGGGACTTTTTAGATCCCAGTTAATTTGTAAGAAACAATTAAAAATTAATAATTGCTGCTTCCGCCACTAGGCAACTTTGATGGCTGATTTTCCATTCTAGATCCTAGATTCTTTCTGCTACTACTTGAATACTGGCTATTACCATTCTTGCTTCTTTTAGATGTTTTTGTTTCTGTATTTTTTGCTTTATCATTAGAACCATCATTATAGCCTTCATTATACCAATATTCACAATCTCCTTGATAATCTGCTTCTTTTTTATCAGTTCCTGTTGCTAGATAATCCTTCGTATCAGCATTCAAACCTGAAACACAAAGAACAGTTAAAACTAGTAATAATTGCTTTTTCATAATACACTCCTTCTTTATTATTAAAATATACACACAATACAATTTCTATTTAATTAGGTACAGTTACATTTCTAGTATAAGTAGAACCAGATCTTGGTCCACTTCTATAAGTCATTCTGCGTCGTTCTGTTCTAGTTGCAGGTTTATTAGATTTAGTTTGTTTGGCCTGAGTACCAGTTGTTTCAGCAGAAGTGGCTTCACTATATGCAGGGGGTGCATATGAGGCTGAACTGTCTAAAATTTCCTTATTTTCTTTGCTAGAATAACTTGGCTTCATAACTGAATAATCATCCGACATAGCTTCTTCATATGTAGGAGGTTCAGTCTCCATAGAACCTGTATAAACAGCCTTAGATTCAGAATTCAATGGATTAAATAAACCAAAAACAGATAACGTTAACAAATATAACTTCTTCATAATTACTCCTTCGTTAAAAAACAAAATATAACTCAAAACACATTATCAAAAATTTTTTATCAATGTCTATAGTCCCCCACCTCTTGAACCACTTAAAGCACCCCATCCTGATAATCCTTCAGAACTCATACTCATTTGTTGCGCATGAGCCGATACATTTTTACGAGCCAGTATACCTTCTTTGTGTTTTTTAATGTCTTTTTTATCAACTTCTTGTTGCTGTGTAGCTTCATCATAAATATCTGTATCACTTAACACTATGAAACAATTTGTCATGAGTACACAAAGAATCAAAAACATTACTTTCTTCATAAAATTCTCCTTATTTAAGTCTTATAAACATTATAACTGATATAGAAGCCATAAATCAACAATATTTTCTATGTGAAATTAAAAGCCAACTTTCCCAGGTTTAGATATAGACCAGGCACCCATTATTTTAATCAAAAACAAGCCAGATTAATACAGAATGTAATTATTTGCCAAAGACTGTTTAAAACCATTTTTAAAATCTGTTATTTTTGAATTAGAGTCATAGTTTTAGTAATTTTTAGGTAATAAAATGGCTAGGTTAAAGATTATTTTGCTTTTATTTCTTTTATTTTTTACAAACAAATCTTGTCCAAATCAAGAAAACATTGTTTGGTTAAACGTTTTTGTTCATGGAATAATCAAAGTTCCTTTTTATTTAAGTGACTATAGGGCAATAATCAATAACAAAGTAGAAGGTTCAAAATATTATTATGCAGCGCAATATCTAAGAGAAAGTAGCGATTTTTACTTAAATCAACCAATGCAGGAGATTGGTTTACATAAAATTGACCTTGATGACAAATATGAAAGTTATAAAGGTAATGGAGCACTTGCTGTTTCATTAATACATGAAGAACAATATAAAGATTTATCTCAAGAGAAAAATCTTTACTATACTTTTGGTTGGTCAGGATTATTAAGCAGGTTACACAGAGAAGAAGAAGCTAAAGATTTATATCATGATCTTCTAAATGAAGTAGAAAAACTCAGTAAGGAAGGGTTTTCACCAAAAGTACGAATTATAGCTTGGAGCCATGGTGGCAATCTTAGTTTAAATATGACCAATATTTGTGACAATAAATATGATTTTTATGTAGATGAACTAATTATGCTGGGTACTCCCATTCAAAAAGAAACAGATGTTCTAACTGATAGCCCACTTTTTAAAAAAATTTACAACTTTTATTCTATGTCAGATATTGCCCAAAAAGTTGATTGGATCTCTACGCAATATTTATTTTGCCATAGGAGATTTTTAGATAGAAGAGATTTTTGTGTACCAGATAAAATTGTACAAATTCAAACAAGGGTTACAAATACAGAATTTGATTGCAAGGGAAGAATAAAAAGAGCTTATCATATGGATCCCAAACACAATGAATTATGGAAATTTAATTGGGTAGATTCAAAACAATATAGAAATAAGTTTCCTCTTTGTCCATTTCCTTTAGTAGCATTTATACCAACTATTATCAATACTATTAATACCTGTTGTAGCACATCCAATAATTTAATTCTGGATTTAAAACCTACTCTAGGATTAATGTCTTTAGAAGATTTTGATTGCAAGGATCAGTATATTTTCCCATTTATGTGTTGTGAAGAAATGGAGGAATTTCAGCAATTAGTTGATTATCTTGAACCATGCTATTTTACCAAAAAAGATAAGGCTGCTTTAGTTAAAAACGCCATGTTATATGCAGTAGAACAGATATAATCCCAAAAACTTAAAATTATTCTCTTCCCATTAATACAACTGTCTGAGCTCAAAAAGAATATACTCCCCTCCGTTCGCCCTGAGCGACCTCTGAGCGAGCGTTTACGCGAGTCGAAGAGGGAGTCGAATGGGTAAAAAATTTAAGTAAATATATTTTTTTAAATATTAAATTAAAAATAATATTTGGGATTTTATAAATTTGTTTTAAATATAGATAACCCATTCGACTCTGTTTTCGACTCCTTCGTCGCTCAAACATCGCTCAGGGCGAACGGGTAAGGTGCAAAATTTATCTATAACAAATAAGAAAATTATTTTTTCATGTTAATTAAGAAGGCAGTTTAACTAGCCCAGCTGGTAAATTCTGTGTTTACCGACCTTGACAGTCATTCCCTTGTGCCAACTAATTTTTTCCTTAAAATCAGTAATAGTTTGGTCATTGATTTTAATAGCGCCTTCAGATAATAATCTTTTTACTTCTGAAGACGTATTAATAGCTTTTAATAATCTCAATAGATCAACGATCCAAATAGGGTTCTCAGTTTCTTCTGGTAAATGAACTACCTGAGCAGAAGAATAATCTTTTTTTTGAAAAAGAGCCTCAAAAGTTTCCTGTGCTTGATTTGCTTCAGATAAGGACCAAAATTTGGAAATTATTCCATGGGCCATATTTTTTTTGGCAACCATAGGATTTGTGATATTTTTTTGCATATCTAATATTTCATTATCATTTTTATGTAATAAAAGCTTAAAATATTTCCAAATTAAAAAATCAGGTATAGACATTAATTTTCCAAAAGCATCATTTGGTTTTTCAGTCAAACCTATATAGTTACCTAAAGATTTTGACATTTTAGCTGAACCATCCGTGCCTTCCAGCAATGGCATAGTAATAACAACTTGCGGAGTTTGGCCATATTTTTCTTGCAAATGCCTACCCATTATCAAATTAAAAGTCTGATCGGTCCCACCAAGTTCAACGTCTGCATTAAGAGCAACTGAATCATACCCTTGTAATAATGGATAAGTTAATTCATGCATACCAATAGGCTGATTATTTTTGATTCTGTTAGAAAAATCTTCTCTTTCAGTTAACTGAGATAATGTAGCTTTAGCACACAATTGCAACATTCCTTTGGTGCCAAGATTTTCCAACCATTGCGAATTGTAGCATACAGTAACTTTTTTCGGATCAAGAATTTTACTAACCTGATTAAAATATGTCATTGTATTGAATTCGATTTCTTTTTCAGTCAAAGGAGGTCTTGTTTTAGATTTGCCCGTTGGATCACCTATTAGTGCTGTAAAATTACCTATTAAAAAAATAACTTCGTGTCCAAGATCTTGAAACAACTTCATTTTTTCAAGAACTACTGCATGGCCCAGATGTAAATCTGGTGATGTAGGATCGGCACCAAGTTTAATTTTTAACTTTTTTCCAGTAGAAAGTTTTTTTAGAAGATCTTCTTTTGGTAAAATCTGTGCCGTACCAGAATTTATTTTTTCAAAAATTTCATTTACAGAATTCATTATGACCTTTTATAAAAATAATGAGTGTAAACATTTTAGTATGCTCATAGTGATAACATACACAAAACTATAAACAGAGTAAGTTATATAATTACCAAAAGCAATCATTATTACTATTGGCAGAGCAAAAATAAAAGTTTGAATCAAACCAGACTCTTCAGATAAATCCGGAACAAAATAATATACAAGAAATTCCACAAAAGAATTAATTAAATAAATTGCAGCAGAAACAAGATTTAGTAAAATAAATGAATTTAATATTAGTTGCACCATTTCAAGATGATGCTCTGTAAAAAAGAATTTTACTATTATCTGCATTATAAAACTAAATACCAATACCATCATATGGGCCATTGATTTTGAATTAAATAATAAAAAAATCTTAAGATTTTTTCTTGGCTCATGAATATTATGTAAATTAATAGGTAATTTTTTAGTAAGTATAAGTGGCAAAGATAAAATAAATGGCACAATAAAAAATATGTCTACATGCATATAAGGGTTAAGTGTCATGTAACCATGATCTTTACCTGTAGAATCTCCAAGCTTATTTGCGACCCACGCTTCGAACCAACCAACAAAAGATGCGCTTGGTATATATGCTAATATAAATGTTATACTTTTTTGTAAAAAATGAACCGTTTCTAATGTAACCATAATTTATTCTTTATTATTTAATATTATTATTTATTCTAATGGAAAAATAAAAATTGGTCAAATTGCTTAAGCTTCTCTTTTCCATTTTTTAAGTCTATTTTATGGTAATAACTTTATTTTAGGAAACCTAATCATGCTACTTATTAAAAATAAGAAAAATTTTTTATATTTTTTGGCTCCCCTAATTTTGATTTTAATCACTGGAATAGTATATTATCCATCATTAAAATATTCATTTCAATTTGATGATGGCCCAAATATAACTAAGTTTTTTAATATAAGACATTTTTCTTTTTGGGATTTATTTCTAACCGGTTCTAGATGGATAAGTTATTGGTTAAATACAATAAATTATAAAATTGGCGGCTTTAATCCATTAGTATACAGAGTAGTAAATTTAAGTTTTCATTTAATAACAGGATTACTTGTTTTTACTTTTATTTATTTAATTTTAAATAATTTAAAAACAAATAACTATTTAAAGCAGAATGCTTTTAAAATAGCAATATTAACAATGACAATATTTTTATTACATCCAGTTCAGACTCAAACGGTCTCATATATTATTCAGGGCCAACTAGAAGGTTTAGCCTCTCTTTTTGTCATGAGTATTTTAATTTTATTTATTTTCTGGTCACAGACCAAAAATTTTTTTATAAAATACTTATTATTTTGTTTAATAATCTTATTTTCAGCATTTTCTACAGGAACAAAGGAAATTGCTATAGTTTCTCCATTTTTATTAATGCTCACAGACTGGTTCTTTATTGCCCAAGGAAATTGGAAATCTTATAAAAAAAGAATCCCTATTCATTTAACAATTTTGATAACTGTTTTTGGATTTTATTTATATTTTTTAAAGCCAACATTTTTTATAAAACTTTTAGGCTTTCAACATTTAGCTAATAATAATATGGGTAATATAATAACTCAAAACCCAACTGAATATATTACTCCGGGATTATTTTTTATTTCACAATTCAAAGTTATCTTACATTATTTTTGGATCTTTATTTGGCCCTTTAATATAAGTGTTGAATATGATTGGAAATTAGTAAATGGGTTTTATGATATTAACTGTCTATTACCACTTTTACTATTATTATTAATTTTATTTTTTATTATTTATTTATTAAAAAAAGATAAAATTAATGCAATAGCTTTTGGATTTATCTGGTTCTTTATATGTATACTGCCAAGATCAAGTTTTATCCCAAGTGCTGAGCTACTTATGGATTATAAAACTTATTTGGCAAGCGTTGGTTATATTTTTTTTCTTTCTTTAATGATTATAAAACTATGTGAGCTGATCTCTAAAAAACTCAAAAAATCTCAAAATATAGTTTTTAGTTTTATACTCTTTCTTTTTATTTTTACATTAAGTTTTTTTACCTACACAAGAAATAAAGTTTGGCGTACAGCTTTAGAGTTTTGGGAAAATATAGTTCTTAATGCGCCAGGTAAAGCAAGAGGCTATAATAATTATGGTGTAGAACTATCTCTATTAAATAGGCATCAAGAAGCAATCCCATTCTTTAAAAAAGCTATAAAAATGGAGGGCAGAATATATTGGGACCCATACACTAATTTGGCATCATCTTATGCAATTCTAGACAAAATGGATATGGCAATTGCAACCCTAGAAAAAAGTTTGAGTATAAATCCCTATCAACCAGAAGCTTACAATAACTTAGGTACTTTCTTTTTACATCTTGAAGAATTTGATAAAGCAGAAAAAGCTTTCAAAAATGCAATGATTCTTAGAGCTAACTATGGTAGAGCCATGTGCAATATGGGCAGGCTCTACTTGATGAAAGGTGATATAGAATTAGCATGGCAATATTTTAGAAAATGTTGCGTAGAAGCTGATTTGGACCATGATATAATGGGCTTTATACCTTATGCTACTACAAGCATGAATCTAAAAAAATATGATGATGCAATTTTTGCTTGCAGTAAAGTTATATCAATTGCACCAGAAAGCCCTGAAGCTAGAGAAGCTATGTTTAATATGGGTAATTGCCTTTACTTAAAAAATGAATTTCTAGATTCTGCAAAAGTTTTTGGAGAGTTTATAAAAAAATATCCCAAAGACACAAGAGGCTGGTGCAATGTTATTGAATGTTATATCGCCCTTGAAAATCCACAAAAAGCACTTGATTATGTTGAACAAGCAAAAAGAAGCTCGTTAAATATTCCAGCTTTACAAGCTCAAGAAGCTCGTTGCTTGGCCATGCTTGGGTACATTGATGTTGCTATTGATATATTAAAAAATTTTATAAAAAGACCAGATGTATCTACTGATCTTAAAATAGCAGCAAGACAAGTTTTACAAAATCTATTGAGATAAAATCTCAATAATAACTCATAACTATATCTAACAATCCAGGTATATTATTTTGTCCCAATATTTCTGCGGCAACAACTTGTTTTCTTACTTCCTGTTTGAAGGTTGTTAAAAGCGTTAATATCTTTTCAATTACTGGATAATCATAATATTGAGCGAAACTTTCAAGAATTGAAATAGAATTAGAAACATCTGCACCTTCTTCAACTAATTTCTTACACACTTTATAGTCACAAGTATTGTCCATACAATGAATTACAGCAGCATCAAGAGCGTTATGCTCTGCTATTTCATCTCTTTCATTGATAAATGTATAAAACTTTTTTGAAGATTTTTGATTTGCTTCTTTTAATATTAATTCTATAAAATCGATTTTGTTACTATTAGCTGCATAATGCAGTATTGTCCGGCCTTTATAAGATTTTATATAAATATTTGCATTATGCTCCAATAAGTTTTTTGCTATTTCAAGAAACTCAGGTTTGTTCTCTGCAAGCGCTGTTCTTATTAAGGCAGTATGCCCATCATCATTTTGTGCATTAATGTTAATTCCAGGTTGTCCTAGCAAGAACCCTACTACATGTTTTAATCCCTTACGTGATGCTTCTATGAGAACTGTACCTGTTTTAACATTGGCCGCCCTTCTAACTCCTTCTCTGCTATAAAATCTAGAATTTATATCAGCGCCCTGTTTTAGTAATTTGCTTAAAATCTGTATTTTTTGCAACTCAGTAAGATTATTATCTGTTACAGTATCTATTAATTTTTTATTTAGATCCTGCACATTCATACTTTTTACTGAAAAACAAACTAATAACGATATTGTTAATAAACTATATAATATTGATTTTATCATGATTTCTTTCCCCTATGAAATTGGTATGTATGTAGGTAAGTGCTTCTTTGCTTCAGGCACCCTATAATACTTCAATTATTTAACTGGGCCACCTGGCGCCTTAGGCAACTCGCTACCTGGACCACCTGGCACAGTAGGCAATAAAATTTCATCTTTGTTAACACCATGTTGCTCTAAAATTTCCAAAATTTCTTTTTGATCGCTCAATCTTGCCCACTCAATAGCAGTTTTTCCGTCAAAAAGTTCATGTTCATCTGCACCGTCTGCTAATGCTTTTCTAACTTCAGCTACATCACCTGAAACTACTGCTACATAAAGGCGTTCAGCTAAGCTTGCTTTAGAAGCATCTTTTTTGTACACAACTTTTGGTACTTCTGGAATCTTTTGCCCTACTAATAATTCAAGAATCTCTTTATGCTCACCGGAATTCGCCCATGCAATAGCATTTTTTCCTTGAACAGGCTCTCTTATATCTGCACCTGCTGCTAATGCTCTTCTAACTCCATCTATATCATCTGAAACTACGGCCAAATAAAGGCGTTCAGCTAATCTTTCCTTAGAAGGAGCTGGCACATGAACAGGCAAACCTTTATTTGCTTCATCAAGGTATTTCTTAATGCGCCCTTTTACTTGAGTAGTCTTATTGGTAATGTTTATAAATCTTACTAAGTACTTTTTAAATATTTCTTTATTTCTAATTTCTATATTGTTTTTAAAATTATCACTATTTAAATACTGGTTAATATTGTCCCATTTTTTACCACTTTGGCTACTGAAAGAGTAATTTGGATTTGCGCCTAGTTGTAGCAATAATTTAAAAAGTTCAGGCTTGTCATAAATTATTGTAAAATATAGAGCATTTCCATAACTATAAGGTGAATTTAATAAGTAAGACTGATCACTTATTAAATTAACTAAATTATTAATGTTATTACCTTGAATATACTCCATTATATTTTTTGTATTTCTTTCATATGAATCCAGATAGCTTCTAGTAAGCTCTCTTTTTTGTTGTTGTTCGTTACCACCACCTATAGTAGCCCACCTTTTTGAGTTGTTGCTTAATTGGAATAGGTTTTCTCCTTGCTCATTCTTTTTATAAGGATTATAACCATAAAATAACAACTTGATTAAAGCAAGATTATTCCCAAACCTAAATAAATCACCTAAAGCCATAAAACCTACATTATTTACATTAGCGCCGTTTAATATAGCCTTATCTATCATTTCAGTATTATTAATGCTTATACCCTCATTTAGCATTTCATCTGCAGGTTTAATCTCTATCTCTATACCTTTTGTAATAAACTGAATCATTAAAAAAACTGTAAAAATAAATATATTTCTTTTCATAACACTCCAAAATTTTAAATAAGTTAAATTAAATATTCACAAACTATATCTGCAACACCAGGAATTGGTAAATGAGTAGGCAAATGCTTCTTTGCCTCAAGCGATTTAAAGTACCCCTCAACACGGTCTCTTACTTGAGTTGTGCTGTTGGTAATATTTGTAAACTTAGTTAAATATGTCTTAAATATTTCTTTATCTCTAATTTCTTTATTATTTTTAAAATTATCACTACTTAAATACTGGTTAATATTTTCCCATTTTTTACCACTTTGGCTCTTAAAAGAGTAATTTGGATTTGCACCTAATTTTAACAATAATTTAAAAAGCTCAGGTTTATCATGAAGTATTGTAAAATATAGAGCATTTCCATAATTATAAGGTGAATTTAACAGGTAGGGCTGATTGCTTATTAATTTAACTAAATTATTAATGTTATTACCTTGAATATACTCCATTATATTTTTTGTATTTTTTTCGTATGAATCTATATAGCTTCTAGTAAGCTCTCTTCTATTTTGTTGATCATTACCCATACTAGTCCATGTAAATGAATCTTTATTCCATTTAAATAGATTCTTACCCCATTCATCATCCTTGTAAGGACTATATCCATAAAACAACAATTTCATTAAAGCCAAATGATTTCCTATTGCAAATATGGACCATATTGCATTATGACTTACAGAATCTACATTAGCACCAGCTGTTATAGCCTGATCCATCATTTGGGTATTATTCATCATTATACCCTTATTTAACATTTCATCTGCAGATTTAACTTCTGCTTCTGCGCCTTTTGCAATAAACTGAGTCATTAAAAGAACTGTGAAAACACATATATTTTTTTTCATAACACTCCAAATAATATTTTAAATATAAGATTTTACTGCTTACAAGATTATATTATCACAAATTAGTACAACTTGTCAACAAAAGATTTTCGTGCTAGCCTATAGATTTGGGCTGATAAATAGAGTAAAATTTAGATATATTTAAAAAATTTAACCAGGTTAATTATGGATAAAAAATACAATCAAGAGCAATGGGAAAAAGAGGCTCAAAGTAAATGGCAACAGGAGCAAACTTACTCAATACAAAATAACCCCGGGCCATTATACACAATAGATACCCCACCTCCAACAGTATCAGGGACTTTACATATAGGACATATATTTTCCTATACTCAAACAGATATAATAGCCCGATATAAAAGAATGTCTGGGTTCTCTGTTTTTTATCCATTTGGCTTTGATGACAATGGGCTGCCTACAGAGAAATATGTAGAAAAAAAACGTAAAATCAGCGCAAGACAAGTTGGAAGATCTGAATTTATCAAACTTTGCTTACAAGAAACCCATGAAGTTGAAAAACAGTTTGAAGATCTCTGGAAAAAAATAGGTCTTTCTGTAGATTGGCAAAGCTGTTATTCTACAATTTCAGACTCAAGTAGAAAAATATCCCAAGAATCTTTTATAAGGCTTCTTGAAAAGGGGTATATTTACCGCAAAAATGAACCTGCTCTTTATTGTACAACATGTTTTACTTCAGTTGCTCAAGCTGAGTTGGATGACATGGAAGTTTCATCATTCTTTAATAATATTCAGTTTGTGTCTGACAAAGGTGAAAAATTAATTATAGGAACAACTCGTCCAGAGCTTTTAGCTTCTTGTGTAGCTTTACTTTATAACCCTGAAGATATACGTTATAAACATCTAAAAAATTCTAAAGCAATAGTACCAATTTATAATTTTGAAGTTCCAATTTTACAAGATGAGCTGGTAAAAGTAGATAAAGGAACGGGACTAGTAATGGTCTGTACATTTGGAGACAAAACAGATATAGAATGGTACAAAAAATTTAAACTTCCATATAAGCAGTCTATTGGGTTAAATGGCAAATTTTTAAGTATAGCTGGACCCTTAGAAGGTTTAAATGTACACGATGCTAGAAAAAAAGTTTTAGAAATATTAAAAGAACAAAATCTTCTTATAGACCAGAAGTCTATAACTCATGCAGTAAATGTGCATGAAAGGTGTAAAAAAGAAATCGAATATGTAGAACTTTCTCAATGGTTTATAAATATTCTTGATCATAAGAAAGAATTTTTAAAAATTGCAGATGACATAAGTTGGCATCCACAATTTATGAAATCTAGATATATTAACTGGGTAGAAAATATTAGTTGGGATTGGTGCATTTCTCGTCAAAGATTTTTTGGCATCCCATTTCCTGTTTGGCACTGTAAAGATTGCTCAGCTATTTTGGTAGCTGATATTAGAGATTTACCTATAGATCCACAAGAAACAAACTTTAAAAATGGCTCATGCCCAAAATGTTCAAGCAAAAATATTACTCCTGATACAGATGTTATGGATACTTGGAACACATCTTCTTTGACTCCTCAAATTTGTTATAATTTATTTAATAAACAATCTAAATCTGTCTTTGTTGATCCAGAAGTTAAAGAATTTATTCCTATGAGCATGCGACCTCAAGCGCATGATATTATAAGAACCTGGGCATTTGATACAATTGTAAAGTCTTGGATGCATTTTAAACAAAAGCCTTGGAAAGATATAATAATTTCCGGACACGTTTTAAGTTCGGCGCATGAAAAAATTTCTAAATCTAAAGGTAATGAATCAATTACACCCGAAAATTTGTTATCACGTTATCCTGCTGATGCAATACGTTTCTGGACAGCTTCAGGTTCTTTGGGACAAGATACAAGTTTTTCTGAAGAACAAATAAAAATTGGACAACGCCTAATAGTCAAACTCTGGAATGCTTTTAGATTTGGTTTTGAACATTTACAAAACTTTCATAGTAAAAATCAACCTGATAACTTAGGTGTAGTAAACGAGTGGATATTACATCAAGCAACAATAACTATGCAAAAGTATCAGGAGTATTTTGAAAAAAATGAAATAAGTTTAGCATTAGATTATGTCGAACATTTTTTCTGGAAAGATTTTTGTGATAACTATTTAGAATTAATCAAAGATCAACTTTTTAAACCTGAACTATATTCTCCTGAACAAGTTCATGCAACTAAATGGACCTTATATAACGTTGGAATACACATTTTACAACTGTATTCTCCATATTTACCGTATGTTACAGAAGCAATTTATTGTTCTATGTATAAAAATGATTTAAAAAAAGACTCAATTCACCAAACCAAATTTATTAAAATTAATAATAATTTTAAAGATAGTGCTGAACTCATGTATAAAATTAACGAATTAGTAAGTCAAATCAGAAAACTCAAAAGCGAGCATCAACTATCTTTAAAAGTAGAACTTAATACTCTGGAAATTTATTCTAATGACCAAAAGTTAATTAATAATATTAAAAATCAAGAACAATTAATCAAAGGTGTAACCCAAGCCAAAACAATAGAATATAAAAAATCTGATCTGGTATTATCTAAATTAGAAAATATAGATCAAACTTGGCTTGCAAAAGTTTCAATATGATTTATACCATTCGTATCCTTCGACAGGCTCAGGACGAATGGGTAGGAAAATATAAATGCGCTCGTGGTGAGCTTGTCGAACCATACAAGCAAATCCTATTAACAGGTCTAATATGATTGTAATAAGAAATAATCAACGTAAAGTTAAAATTGATCGTGATAAACTAAAAAGAGACGCCCAAACTATCTTAAGTATTCTTGAATACTCAGACTATGATCTGGGAATACTATTGACCCATCCCAAAAAAATACATGAATTAAACAAACTTTACAGAAACAAAGATAAACCAACAGATATTCTTTCTTTTTCTTATTATCCTGATCTTAAGCCAGGTCAACGAATAAAACCAAAATCCCCAGAAGATAAAAATTTAGGAGATCTAGTAATTTGCCCTGAATATGTTCTTGAAGATTTACCTAAATGGAACATGACATTTGATGAACGCTTAGAAGTTCTTCTTGTTCATGGCATTTGCCACTTACTTGGTTATGATCATATTAAAGATTCTGATTATAAAATTATGCACAAAAAAGAACAGTTTTTATTAAAGAAGTTAAGACTCACCCACCAGTCATCCTGCTTGCCCGGCGTAGCCTTGGCGAAGTCGGGAGTGAAGCGCGTAAGCGCGAAATCGAAGGATTAAAAAAAAAGATGAAAACTCATAAATCTGACTTTATGCTTCTTACTAACGCTTATCGGGATAGTAAGAAAATAGCTTCATTTCACTACCTTTTCATCCTCTAAAACTAAGAATACCAGAAACATTTTCTAAATGTCAATTATTTTATTGAAATTTATACTTTTAACCTGATAATTCACTTAAAAACACCCCAAAAAAATAATATTACTTGCAATTATATGCCAATTTGCTATGATAAATCTAATATATAATAGTTTTTCTCAAAATCTATAACTTGGAGGTTAATAATGTTTAAGAAATTAATTCAAATTTTAACAGTTCTATCATTTGCTGTTGTTTTTAATGTTAACAGTATAGGCAGAGACTGGAGAGACACTGGAGAAGCTCCTAAAAAACAGGTAAATCAATTACGTCAGGCAAATCAGTTGCTTATTGATTCTGCAGCTACAGGTGATCTCAAAGGAGTTCAAGAAGCTCTTGCTCAAGGCGCTAATATTAATTATGAAGGTCGTCATAATTTAGGGAATTGTTATATATACGGTGCTGCTGTCCTTCAAGCTACTTTTGGTGGACATTTAAATATTGTTAAATTTTTGATTGAAGAAAAAGAAGCAAATCCCAACATACTTTATAGTAGAGGAACATTTGAGGATGGCGGAATAGACCTCTTTAGAATGTCTATGATGCGTGGTCATTGCCATATAGCTGAATATCTTATGCAAAATGGCTTACGCCAAGATCTAATTAATGTTAATTATGGCAATACGGCAGATTTGGATATTCTTCAATTTTTAATCTGGAATGGGGTGCCTCATCGCAAAAAAGATCTTAAAGATCTTAAATATGCTATTAATAAAATAGAACGCCATTATTTAAATCCATCCCTTATGAAACAATATCTAGCAAGCATTGAAGAAGAAGAAGATAGAAAAGAGCAAGAAGAAGAAGCAATAGCAGAAATTGCAAAGAACAGAGAAGCTAAAAATCTATTAGAAAAATTTGCATTAAAAGTTGAAAACCTTAAAAATAAAAGCTACAAAGACATGGTTAAAAAGGTTAATCAATATAGACGTTCTGTACTTACAATACTTAAAGCTCAAGAAAATTTACCTGATGTTCTTAAAGATATAGTTGCAGGTTATGGTTTAACTTTATTCCCAGAAACTCCAGAAGAGTTTTTTAAAATATCAGAAGAAGACGTCAATGAGTTGATCAACTCATATATTGAAGTTTTTGGAACAGAAGAAGAACTGAAACAAAGAAGTGAATCTACTTACAAAGAAGAAGAATTTGCTGATCAAGGTCAAGACGCTTGCATTATTATGTAAAATATAAATACCAATTTATGGAGAAAGATAATGTTTAAGAAATTAATTCAAATTTTAATAGTTCTATCATTTGCTGTTGTTTTTAATGTTAACAGTATTGGCAGGGACTGGGGAGTAACAGAAGAAGCTCCAAAAAAACAGGTAAATCAATTACGTCAGGCAAATCAGTTACTTATTGATTCTGCAGCTACCGGTGATCTTAAAGGGGTTCAAGAAGCTCTTGCTCAAGGAGCTAATATTAATTATGAAGGTAAGCATGATTTAGGAAATTGTTATGTATGCGGCGCTGCTGTCTTTCAAGCTACTTTTGGTGGACATTTAAATATTGTTAAATTTTTGATTGAAGAAAAAGAAGTAAATCCCAATATACTTTATTGTAGAAGACCAGAACTGGGCAGTAATGGAATAGACCTCTTTAGAATGTCTATAATGAGAAGTCATTGTCATATAGCTGAATATCTTATGCACAATGGCTTAAGTAAAGATCTTATTAATTTTAATTATGGCAATAAAGAAGATTTGAATACTCTTAAATTTTTAATCTGGAATGGTGTGCCTCATCGCAAAAAAGGACACAAAGATCTTAAATACGCTATTAATAAAATAGAACGCATGTATTTAGAACCATCCTCTGTAGAACGAATTTTAGAGATGGAAGAAGAAATAGAGACTGAAGAAAAAGCAAGAGAAATGATTGCAACGCGAAGAGAAATCAAAAACCTATTAGAAAAGTTTGCATTAAAAGTTGATAATCTTAAAAATAAGAGCTACAAGGACATGGTTAAAAAGGTTAATCAATACAGACATGCTGCACTTAAAATATTTAAAGCCCAAAAAAGTTTACCAGATGTTCTTGAAAATATAGTTACAGATTATTGTTTAACTTTATTTCCAGAGACTCCAGAAGAGTTTTTTAAAATATCAGAAAAAGATCTCAATGATCTGATCAATTCATATATTGAAGTGTTGGAAACAGAAGAAGATTGGTATGATTATATCTAATATATAAAGTTTTTCTCAAAATCTATAACTTGGAGGTTAATAATGTTTAAAAATTTAATGAAACTTTTAATAGTTCTATCATTTGCTATTGTATTTAATATTAACAGCATAGGTAGAGATTGGAGAGATACAGGGGTAGTTCGAGAAAATCAAGCCAATCAGTTACTTATCGATTCTGCAGCTGCTGGTGACCTTAAAGGAGTCCAAGAGGCTCTTGAACAAGGAGCCGATATTAATTATTGTGGGAAATCTCGTTTATGTTCCGATTATTTTTCACCACGTTCAGCTATTTTTCATGCCACTAGATATAGTCATTTGAATATTGTTAAATTTTTAATTGAAAAAAAAGGTGTGAACCCTAATTGCGTTGACCAAGATGGATATAATCTTCTTACAGTAGCAAGCTTTATTGATAATTTAGAAGTCTGTGAATATTTGTTGCAAAAAGGATTGCATAAAAATTTACTTACAATTGATTATAGGGATATTGATAATTTAGATACTGTTAGATTTTTGATTTGGAATGGAATTTCTTGTATTAAAAAGAGAGATGAAGATCTTAACACTACAATACAAAGATTTGAACTTGTAGGCGCTCATATGGACAAAATAAGATTCAAGTCTGATACAATTTGTGCAGAAGATCGAGCTAAACTGAAACTACAATTCGATGAAAAAATAGAATTATTAAAAAAATTTGCTTTAAACGTTGAAAACCTTAAGAATAAAAGTTATAAAAATATAGTTAAAAGAGTTAATCAATATAGAAATAACAGGTTTAAATCATTGAGAGATCTTAAGATATTACCAGCGGAGCTTGAAGATTTAGTTATTGGTTACTGCGAATATTTATTTCCCGAAAATCCTGAAGAGTTCTTTAAAATATCGGATAAAGATCTTGGTATCTTAATTATGGAATATTCGGTACTTTCAGAAATAGATTCAAAAAAGAAAGAAGAATTTTCTCCTAAAAAACAAGAACAAATTAAGCGACGTTGTTTAATTATGTAAAACTACCCTCTATTTTTCATTAGGTCTCTTCTGAAACTTAAAATTAATTCCTTTCCCGTTCGCCCTGAGTGCTGCACGCAGTGCAGTGTATCGAAGGGTGAATATAAATTATGTTCATGGATTCGATACGTTTGCTACGCAAACACTCACCACGAACGGATTTCAAAGAAAAAATTATCTCTGGTTTCAAAAGAAGTCTATTGCTTTTTGCAATACCCATTTGCTAAAATTATAAAAAAAGGAGGAAAATATGCCATATAAAGTAGGTAAGAAAACAAAAACTAAAGGTTGGCCGATTTTAAGGTTTGAAAAAGGCAGATGGGAAGTTATTGCCCATTCTGATCAAAAGAATAAAGCTGAGGCTAGTATAAGAGCTCGTCGGGCCCATTTAGGTGCAAAAAAATAATATTACTCAGAATCAGCAAAATAATCTGTTCTTTCTCTTGTTGTAATACGATAATTCTTACCAGGTTTTTCAATTGTTAAGATCATCTCATCTGTTGTAAAACAAACTGTATTCTCATCTAGTATTAACATATTTGGATAATCGTTAATTATTTGCTCGGTAATATTCTTCTTTTTCAAGGCTGGCTTTACATTGGGAAAAATTGACAAAAGTTTTGTATAATTTGTTTGTTCTTTTGATTGTTTTGATTCTTGATCAAAGCCTTTTAACAATAAGTTAATGCTTGTTATACACAATAAAAAAAATATTAAATTTTTAGCGTTCATATACTCCTCAATCATTTTGCAACAAGATATCTTTTTTAGCTCTTGTTTTGATTTTATACTCTCTACCAATTTTCTCAACTGTTAAGATCATAGTATCTGTTGAGAAAAATATTATTGTTTTTCCCATGTTTGACATGCTTGGATAATCGTTAATTATTTTTTCAGTAATATTATTCGCTTCTAAAGCTGATTTTACATCTGGAAAAACTGCCAAAAGTTTTGAATAATTTGTTTGTTCTTTTTCTTGTTTTGATTCTTGCTCTAGTTCTGCGCTTTTTATTAGTGAGCTCAAGGTTATAAAGAAAACACAAAACAAATATTTATTAAAATTCATTTTTATCTTTAATTAAATATTATAAAAGAACTAGTCTTGCTCGTTTCTGTATCTTAATTATGTATTTCGTTGGATTTTCATAATCAATTCTAATACTTATTATCTGATCTCCTCTTTCAAAATATATCATTTCGGCACAAACATTAAATCCTTTAGAATTGTTGATATCTTCCTCACTAACGCCTTTAGAAATTAAATCTGTTCCAATGCCTGGAAATTTCGCCAAAATTTTTTCATATTTTGTTAATTTTTTTTCTTGTTTCTGTTTTGATTCTTCTTCTGGTTCTGCGCTTTTTATTACCAAATTAAAACTAGTTAGAAATAATAGAGAAAATATTAAATTTTTATTCATGCGTTCCTCTGTTTTTAATAATAGTGATTTTATTAAATTATCTAAGCAAAGTAAAATTTTAACTGTTGCATTTAAGTTAGCAATATTTTTAGCATAGTTTATTATGAATGATTTAAAAGCAATAGAACAATATGTCCGAGCTGCTAACTATTTAACAGTAGCTCAGATATTCTTGCAAAAAAATATACTTTTAACAGAACCACTAAATTTTGATGATATTAAGCCTAGACTTCTAGGACATTGGGGAACATGTCCAGGAATTAATTTTATTTACGCAAATTTAAATTATCTTATAAAAAAACATAAGATGTCCACCATGTTAGTTTTAGGACCAGGCCATGGATTTCCTGCATTACAATCAAATTTATTTATTGAAGGTACTTTAAAAAAATATTATCCGGAGGCTACAAAAAATTTGCAAGGTTTGGAATATCTATGCAAAAATTTTTGTTGGCCCTACGGATTTCCAAGCCATACAAATCCTGGAACACCTGGTGCTATCTTGGAAGGTGGAGAGTTAGGGTATTCGCTATCAACTTCTTATGGGGCGATATTAGATAACCCTGATTTATTAGTTGCATGTATAGTTGGTGATGGTGAAGCAGAAACAGGTCCTACAGCAACGGCCTGGCATTTAAGTAAATTTATAGATCCAGTTACCTGTGGAGCAGTCTTGCCTATATTGCACCTAAATGGATACAAAATTGGTGGCCCTACAATTTTCGGCCGAATGACAAACAAAGAATTAAAATCACTCTTTTATGGATATGGATATCATCCAATTATAGTTGGAGGTAGAGATGTTTATAAAAAAATGGTTACCAGCTTAGAATATGCTTATCAAATGATTCAAGATATTCAAAAAAAACATAGATCCGGTGAAGTAAAAGACTTTGCTCGATTTCCCATAATTATTCTGCAAACAAAAAAGGGATGGACTGGTCCAAAAAAACTAAATGGGAAAAAAATTGAAGGTAACAATCTTGCTCATCAAGTAATACTTACTGAAGCAAAAACTGACAAAAAGGAACTTAAAATTCTAGAAAAATGGTTAAAATCATATAAGTTCAATGAACTTTTTGATTCTAAAGATGGATTTTGCAAAGAAATTAAATCACTGATACCGGAATCTAATTTATGCATGGGGGAAAACAATAATGCTTATAGTGGTAGAATATATAAAGATTTAGTTTTACCCGATGCAAAAAAATTTGAAGAAGATGCAATTGTTCCCGGAACTGTTGGGTCAAGTAATATGCGAAGAGCCGGTTTATATTTGCAAGAAGTTTGTGAACTAAATAATAAAAAAAACAATATCTTTAGACTATTTTCTCCAGATGAAATTTATTCCAATAAACTTGATTCATTACTTGAATGCACAGCTCGAGAATTCGAGCTACCCATTAAAAAATGGGATCGCGATTTATCTCAAACTGGTAGTGTAATTGAAATGTTAAGCGAGCACTCTTTGCAAGGACTCGCTCAAGGATATGTATTAACAGGAAGACATGCAATATTTGCATCATACGAGGCTTTTGTTGAGATTATAAGTAGCATGGCTGAACAATATGCAAAGTTCTTAAAAATTGCGCAAGAATATCCTTGGCGAGGTGATTGTTCATCTTTAAACTATATTCTCACTTCATCAGGTTGGAGGCAAGAACACAACGGATTTTCGCATCAAAATCCAGGCTTCATTGGCACAATGCTAGAAAGATATTGCGGTTTTATTAAAGTATATTTTCCTCCAGATGGAAACAGTACTCTTGCTGTATTAGAAAATTGTCTATCTTCAAAAAATGGTATTAATATTATTGCTTCCGGCAAAACCCTTGAACCACGTTGGCTAACATTGGAATTGGCCCAACAAGAATTAAATGATGGATTAATGATTTGGGATTTTGCAAGTGATAGCAATCCTGATATTGTTTTTGCAGCAGTTGGTGAATATTTAACAAAAGAAGCATTAGCAGCTATTGATATTTTAAAAACCTTAATGCCTGAAATAAAAATTCGTTTTGTTAATATTATGGTTCTTAGTTGTTTTGGATCAGTTGGCAATAGAACATTATCAAATGAAGAATTTAATTATTATTTTACACCAAACAAACCAGTCATAATAAATTATCACGGTTATCCTGCGACTATAAAATCAATTCTTTTCGATCAGGGAGACACTAAAAGATTTAATGTTTTTGGATATATAGAAAATGGCTCAACTACTACCCCTTTTGATATGCAAGTAAGAAATCACACTAGTCGTTATCACCTTACTATAACTGCACTTGAATTATTATCTGAAAACAAATCTATTAGCTCTGAAACAGCTCATAAATTTATAAAAATTTATGAAAATAAGTTACAAGAACACTCAAAATATATAAAACAATATGGGGTAGATCCAAAAGAAATAGAAGAATGGCAATGGAAAAGAAATATATAATAATCAATTTAGGAAGTTCATCTAAAACATATTCTGTATTTTCCACCTCCCCGGTCACCCTGAGCGAAGCACGCAGTGCGAAGTCGAATGGGCAGCTAATGTCTATGTACTTTGAAGAAGCTGCTAATAAAAAGTCATATATTAATAGTACCCAAATATTTTTAAAAGAATTAAAAAAATTAAATCTTATAGATAATATAACTGCTTTAGGATTTCGTGTAGTCGCGCCAGGAAAATATTTTACTCAACATAGAAAAATAGATAATTTTTTTCTAAAAAAACTAAAAGCTATCACAAAAATTGATCCTTTACATACTCAAAATTTAATTCTTGAAATAAAAAAATGGCAAAAACTTCTACCCAATATCCCACTTTATGGAATATCTGATAGTGAATTTCATACAACACTCCCATCCCAAGCACAGATATATGCTCTACCAAAAAAAATAACTGAAAAATATGAAATTTACAGATTTGGTTATCATGGAATTTCAATTGCATCTGTTATTAAAAAAGTTGAAAAATTATATAAAAAGTTACCAGAAAATATTATAATATGTCATCTGAGTGGGGGCTCAAGTATTACTGCCATAAAAAATGGTTTCAGCGTTGACACTTCAATGGGCTTCAGTCCTCTTGAAGGCGTACCTATGGTTACTAGAATAGGCAATATAGACCCTGAAGCTGTTATTTATTTATCTAAAAAAATAAAATTAGATAATCTAAAAAATATATTATTTAATCATTCTGGCATGACAGGTTTAACAAATTATACTGATATGAGAAAAATTATTTCTTTGGCCCAAAAAAATAATAAAACCTGCTTAGACGCTCTTGAAATATTTGCCTATTCAGTTGCAAAATATATAGGATCTTATTGTGCAACTTTATCTGGAATTGATTTATTAGTATTTACTGGAGGAATTGGCGAAGGTTCACCTCTAATTCGATCTTTAATTTGTCAAAAACTTGAATTTTTTGGTATCTTTCTAGATAAAGAAATAAATAATAAAAGTATAGATATTGATACTTTTGTTAATAAAATAAACTCAACTAAAATCTTTATTTGCAAAACAGATGAAATGAATGAAATTTTTTTGCAAACAAAGAAACTCAACTCTTAAACAGTAATTTTTAAAAAAATAATGAAAATAATATTCTTATCTCTTTTAACAGTATTTTCAATTCAAAGTATAGATAAATCACTTGATAAATCCCTTTTTGATCTAGTCAAATTCGGTGATCATATTGATTTAGATAAAATGGACGAATTAATAAAAAAGGGAGCTAATATCAATGCCATGAATAGTAACGATATTAGTTTTATAATGTTATTAACATTGCATAAAAAACGAGAAGCCATTAATAGATTAATAAGACTTAAAATCAATTTAAATCATCCCAATTCTGAAGGTAATACTTTATTAATGCTTAATCCAAAAATGCCCGCTATATCATGGGAAAGATCATGGGAAAGACTTGCAATTTATGAAATTGATCCCAATATAATTTTACTATTAATAGAAGCCGGTGCAGATGTAAATGCACAAAATAATGACCTAGAAACTCCACTTATATTTGCTATTTATAGAAAAAGTTTAGTATTAATCAAATTATTCATCAAATATGGAGCATTAATAGATCATAAAAATAAAGAGGGTAAAACAGCTATCGATATAGCAAAGATACAAAACAAAGATGTATTTGAATTCTTGAAAAAAACTAGATCAGAGAATGTTGAAAAGCGTAAACGCAAAATTAAAGTGGAAGCTGGAAAATACATTTCTACAGGCTCATATGGTCCTTTACAGTATGTTTTGGAATACTCAGATGAATATGTTCCTGAACTCGAAAATCATGAAGAAGAAATTTGGTCCGTATAGAAATCTAAAAAATTTCAACTAGAACTTGATTTTTGTTTTTTATCTGATAAACTGATTAATAAGTAAGTATAATATTTTAATATGAGGTTATTATTATGAAGAAGTTATTATTTTTACCCATTTTCATGATATTTACGATTCAAGCCATGTCACCTGATAATAAAGTGATGTTTAATGGCAAAGAATATCACAGTATAGACCTGTCTCTTTTTGATCATGTTAATGATGATAATGTTGAATTAATCGACAAATTAATAAAAAATGGTGCCGATATTAATGCAATAGGAATGAATAGAATAAGTCTTGTAATGCAAATGACTATGCAGGGTCGCAAAAAAGTAGTTGATAGATTAATAGAGCTTGGAGTCCGTTTAAATGATCCTGATCCAGAAGGTAACACTTTATTAATGTTTAACCCTACTGGGCCAAATGCATTCTTGTTAACTTATGTAATGAAACTAGATATTAATACTGTTGAGAAGTTAATAAAAGCTGGCGCAAATGTAAATGCTCAAAATAAAGCAGGTAATACTCCATTAACACACGCAGTATTCAAAGTTAATTTAGAATTAGTTAAATTATTTGTTAAATATGGTGCAGATATAGATCATAAAAACCTCGATGGTAAATCGGCAATTGATATAACAAAAGAAAATCATTATAAAGAAATAGCAGAGTTTCTAGAAAAAACTAGATCAGAAAATGTTGAGAAGCGAAAACGTAGAATTCAAGAAGAAGTCAGAAAATACATTTCCACAGGATCCTATGGACCCTTGCAATATGTTTTAGAATACGCAGAAGAATATGTTCCTGAACTGCAGGTTATTTTATGAAGAAGTTATTATTTTTACCCATTTTCATGATATTTACGATTCAAGGTATGTCACCTGATGCTGATGTATGGATTTTAAATGGCATTAAATATCGCAAAGTTGATTTAGCTCTTTTTGATCATGTTACTGATGAAAATATAGAATTAATAGATGAATTAGTAAAAAAAGGCGCTGATATTAATGCCATAGGAACAAATCAAATAAGTCTTGTAATGCAAATGACTATGCTGGGACGCAAAAAAGTAGTTGATAGATTAATAGAACTTGGAGTTCGCTTAAATGATATTGATTCAGAAGGTAATAGCTTATTAATGTTTAACCCTACTGGACGAAGTGCAGGTCTGTTAATTTATTTGATGATACCCGACATCAACACCATAGAAAAGCTAATAAGAGCTGGTGCAAATGTAAATACACAAAATAAACGGGGAAGCACTCCATTAATATTTGCAGCATCAAGAGGTAAATTAGATCTGGTTAAATTATTTGTTAAATATGGCGCACTTATAGACCATAGAGATATAGAAGACAAAAATGCAATTGATATAGCACAAGAACAACTAAAACATGAAAATGACAAAGCTAAGGAATATCAGATCGAAGAAAAAATTTTATCATTAAAGCAAATAATTGATTTTCTAGAAAAAACCAGAGCAGAAAATATTGAAAAACGCAAACGTATAGTTCAAGAAGAAGCTGCAAAATACATCTCTACAGGATCTTATGGCCCATTACAATATGTTTTGGAATATGCTGAAGAATATGTTCCTGAACTAGAACTCTAAGAAATTAGGGCAATGTAACCCATATTAACAGTGCAGAGATAAGCAAAAGTGGGAGCACAATAGTAAAATAACCAATTTTTGAGCTTTTATAATTTTTTGCAAGAGTTAATTTGTTTCGGGTTTTATTATAATCTATTGATGAAAGGATAATAATTAAACAGCCCCATAAAATAAGAGTTTCGCCAATAATATAAGCAACTATTTTATGAAACTCAGTTCTAAAAACAATTAATCTTAAAATTGCAAGCCCACCGGCCATAGCAGCAAGAGCAGTTCTAAGCCAAGCTGAAAAAGTTCGTTCTGCAGCTAATAACGTACGCTCTTCTGCCAATAATTCACTGTTCATATAATTTAACCTCTGCTGCTATTTAGCAAAGTTTCAACTTCTAATAATCTATTATATTTTGAAGTTCTTTCTCCACGAGAAAGGCCACCACATTTGAGATATTCAGTACTAGCACCAATAGAAAGATCTACTATAAATGTATCATTTGTTTCCAAAGCGCTGTGTGCAGCAATAGTATTCCACCCTGCTTCTTTGCATAATTGAATAGCCTGCAATGATTCAGTAATAGTTCCAATTTGGCTAGGCTTAATGACAGCAGTATTGGCTGCTGCAATCTCTATTCCATAAGCAATACGTTCTGGATTTGTAGCAAATATATTATCACCTACAATATTCATGTTAGCAGATAATACTTGCGTTAATCTTTGCCAATTATCCCAATCAGCCTCAGCCAAGGGATCTTCAATCGAAAACAAATTATAGTTTTCAAAAAGTTTTGCATAAAATATTATTAACCCATCTGCTTGAAGTTCTTTACCGTTTAAAGTATAAGTTTTTTCTTTAGAATTATATAATTTACCCGCTGACACATCAATTGACAACATGAAAGCATCTAGATTAGAACCTTTATTTTGTTTTATAGTTTCTAAAATTAAGTCTAAAGGCTCAGTATCTTTTTTAAAGTTGGAAATAATTTCACCTTCTGATCCAATCGCAACTGGCTTGTTATTCTCTTTTAAAGTTTCCTGTAACTTGTAAAATAAAATAACAGAGCTTTCTAAAGCTTTTTTTATATTTTGAGAACCATAGGGTATTGCCAAAAACTCTCTGATAGCAAGATTGTGATCTTCTTCTATTCCTTGACCACCAATAAAATTAATCATAGGTAAAGGAAGAGAAACAGATTCAGAATCTGAAACCAATGCAATTAAATCAAAAAGTTCAAGCTGTTCTATATATGCATGCGCTCTATAAATTGCCATGCTAACTGCTAAAATTGCATTTGCACCTAAATTAGATTTATTTGTTGATCCATCCATTTGTATCATCTCTAGATCCATTTCTACAGCATTGGGATCTTTTCCAACAAATTTTGGTGCAATGATTTTATTAATATTTTCTATGGCTTTCGTAACACCCATTCCCATTAAACGTTTGCCACCATCACGCAATTGTGTAGCCACATATTTATTTTTTGAAAAATCAGATGGAACAGATGCTTGTAAAATAGCGCCATCTTTAAGCTGAACTTCACATAAAATTGTAGGCAAACCTTGACTATCTAAAATCTCTTTGGCATTAATACTTGTTATTTTCACTTACTTTCCTTTTTTTTTAAAAAAACTTCGCTCGTTTGGTTCGACAAGCTCACCACGAGCGCGTTTTTTATTCTCCTCCCCGTTCGTCCTGAGCTTGTCGAAGGATACGAATGGGTTAATAAAAAGTCTATCAAAAATCTATTATATTTTAGATTTTACACTAGGTCTGAAACACAATCCATAATCTTTTAATTTTATTTCATTAACCAGGCTAGGCGCCTTCATCATAGGATCATAACCACGAGCAGTTTTAGGAAACGCAATTACATCTCTGATAGATTCTAAGTTTAATAACATCATGATAAATCTGTCTAAGCCCAAAGCAATACCACCATGTGGGGGAAAACCCATTTCCTGAGCTTCTAGTAAAAAACCAAACATTTCTTGAGCTAATTCTAAATTAATCCCTAAAGTATTAAATATTTTTTCTTGAGTCTGTCTATTATAAATCCTTATAGAACCACCACCCAACTCAATGCCATTTAATACAATATCATATGCTCTAGCTTTTATATCAGCAGGATTTAAATTTTGCCAACCATCTTGCGGACTCGTAAATGGATGATGTTTGGCTACCCAACGCTTGTCTTCTTTATCATATTCAAACATAGGAAAATCTGTGACCCATAAAAATTTAAGATCCTGTTTATTTATAAGATCTAAGAGATTACCTAATTCTAATCTTAATCTTCCTAATAGTGGCCAAGCCTCATCATATTGACCAGCAATTAAAAACAATGTATCAGATACTTGAATATCAGGAATAAGTTTTTTTACTTGCTCAATAAAATCATCCGGTAAAAATTTAGCTACTGGAGATTCCGGTTTACCATCCTGCGTAAACCTTATCCACAATAATCCCTTGGCTCCAAACATAGTTGCTTTTTCTATTAATGAATCAAGCTCCGATCTAGTAAATGGCTTATTTTTTACCAAAAGAGAACCAATTTTGCCTGATTGGTCCAATATTGATCTTAAAAATTTAATTTCAGTGTTTGCAAACAAAGAACTTAAATCTTTTATTTTTAGCTCAAATCTCATATCAGGTTTATCTACACCATATTCATCAAATGCTTGTTGATAGGTCATGCGTAATAAGGGCAATTCTAAATTTTTGTTAAATATTTTTTTTAAAACCACACTTAATAGTTTTTCAATTAAGTTTTGTATATCAATCTCAGTAATAAAAGACATTTCAATGTCAAGTTGGGTAAACTCTGGTTGTCTATCTGCACGTAAATCTTCGTCTCTAAAACATCTAGCAACTTGATAATATTTTTCAAATCCACCGGCCATCAATAGTTGCTTATAAAGTTGTGGCGATTGGGGCAAAGAATAAAAAGATCCAGGATGGATCCTAGAAGGCACAATAAACTCACGCGCGCCTTCCATTGTATTTTTTGTTAATATAGGTGTCTCTACTTCATAGAAACCCTCAGATTGCAGTATTTCTCTCATTGCAAAAATTATATTATTGCGCAGCTCAAATCTTTTTCTGACCTCTGATCTGCGTAAATCTAGATAACGATATTTAAGTCTTAGTTCTTCTTCAACTTTATCAGCTTCTTCTAAAGTAAACGGGAGACTTTTTACTTTATTTAATATTTCTAAGTTTTTAATTTGTACTTCTATAGTTCCTGTAGAAATCTCTTTATTTAATGTTTGCTCAGATCTTTTTACAACAATACCTTCTATAGATATTACATCTTCAGATCTTAATGTATGAGCAGATTCTAAAGCATTTTTAGAAAAATCTGGATTAAAAACAAGCTGTACTATACCAGTACGATCACGCAGATCTATAAAAATTAACCCACCATGATCTCTTCTTCTGTTTACCCATCCAACGAGAGTTACTGTATTACCTAAGTGATTTTCGTTTAACAAGCCACAACAAATAGTACGTTTAAAACTTTTCATTTTCTTCCTAATTAAAATGCAAACTCAAATCCCCAGTTAAATACAAAAGCCGGAGAGGTTCCAAGTCTAAGAACATTAGGATCTATAAAACCTGTGTTATCAACACGATCCAATATATCTAACTGTTCTCTACTGATAGGTTTACCTTTAATATCTTCAAAATGATCCATGGGAACAAACACACCAGCAATTATAAATGCTTTTAATGCCTTATAAAGTTTCGCTTCCATAAATGTATTTACCTCAAATCCTAAAAATTTTCTAGCTAAAGAATTTGGTACAGCCTTTCCCGTTGCAATATTAAATTTGTCTCCTGGTTCTGGCTGCCAATACATTAAGTAATTTGATTCTAATTTAATCTCTTTATCATAACATCCAGGAGTAATATATTCAGTACCTATACCAGTATAAATAAGATTAGTAAAACCAGAAATAGTTGAAGCAATTCTACTATTTCTTGGTACATTTATCGAAGGCAAAGATAATGGACGAGTAATTCTATTTGGTCCAATTACAAAAAGAGATTCAACTCGAGTTCCTGAATAAATTTCTTGCAACCCAATAAAACCATCATAATCTGTATCTTGTTGGCTGTCATTTGGCAAAGCTAAATCTTTATTTGGATTTTCATCGCCTGAAGCATATGCGCCTGTTGCAGCTATTGTAAAATTATCTGTCATTTTATATTCTATGTCCCCTACAATCATAAACCCTTTAAAAAAATTTTTATACTCACTACGGAATCTATTTGGATCATTGCTTAAATTACTATTTATAGGTTGTCCATTATATTGTACGCCTTGAGGAGCATTGTTTACGGCTGTTCTATTATCTGGAGTTACTAGTGCATTTGTCTTGCTATTAACATCTATTACATGGCTATAATTAAATACAGCATCTCCATTCACATTTCTCAATTGAATAACATTTCTATCCAAACCTCTAACTTTTTGAGATCCAAAGTTTCCAGCAAATTCTACGCCCCACTCAACTTTTTTACCCTCGTAATCAAAATATAAACCCCACGTTGCTAAATCACTATGAGCATCTGCTGGAAAGTCCACTCGTTGCTCAGGATCTTTGTTATAAAGTATATAAGGCTCAATAGTTAAAGTACCATCACAACAAGGTTTAACTTTAAAATCTGATCTTAAAGCAAGCACAAAATCCAGGTGTCCAAAACCCCTTTCCGGAGTTAATCTATCTCCAGCTATATTTGCATAAATTTTCTCATTTACATTATCAAAACTATCAGATTTATTCCTTAAGATTCCAATATAAAAATCATAGGACCATTTATCTTTTAAAACTTCTCCATTCCATAGACATCCAGGAGCATACTGATCTATAACGTTATTTGCATAAAATCCTAATAAACCAGGAGAAGTTGCATAAGCATTACCCAATGATATACCACGACCTAATTCAAAAGGGAAAAAACCTATTTTAAAATAATGGTCGGTACAACTATCAACTGCAAAAGCTTTATTTATTAACATTTCCATCCACGCTTCTCTAACCCAAAGAAGCTGACGACCAATTGCATGCCTATGTTCACCCACAAGAGCATCATCTATTTTAACAGGTGAAGGAGTTGTTGCTACAATTGCTGTAGCATTACCCCATCTGGATTTGTTTCTTATATTAAACATCGCTTTTACAATTTTTTCAAAATCTGCATAAGCCTTTAAATCTAATGTGCTTTGTACATATATAGCTTGATCTAACGAACTAGGATTAAATAATCTACTGCTTTTTGAATACCACGCTTCTATACGATCTTTCAATGTGAAACCTATTTTTGTATCGCCAGATTTGTATTCAAAACATTTTTTGTCTTTACCTCCTTGTGCCATACAAGTAACTTCTTTGCTTTTTTCTTCTTTTTTGTCATCTTGCTCCTGTAATATTTTTTTTTCCTCTTTTTCTGCAAATATTGTAAAGTTAGGAACTACTAAAACAAAAAGCGCAAAACTGTATAAACCTAAAATTTTTCTTGTTTTTTTTGTATTCATAAATATAAAAATATTTTAATCGATTATTTTTAGACTGTTATACTTTGCAAAGTTAAAAGATTAAGATAGAGATGATAGATATTCTATTAAATCAAAAAACCTTTACTAGTAAGTAAAATAGTAATGTTATTTAATTTTTTGTCAAACTAACTTACAATAAAAATATGAAAAACAGATTATTACTTGGAACCCATATACCTATCTCTGATGGAAAAGTTAAAGCCTTTGAAAAAGCTGAATCTATTAATTGCACAACCATGCAAATATTTACCAAAAGCAATAGACAATGGAACTCGAAACCTATTACTTCAGAAGAAGCTAATTTATTTAAACAGGCCCACAAAAAATCGCTTGTAAAAGATGTCGTTGTTCATGCTTCCTACTTAATAAATTTAGGATCTTCTAGTGATGAAACTAGAGAAAAATCCTTAAATGCCCTTAGTGACGAACTTGCCAGATGTGAGCAACTGGGCTTAAAATATTTAGTTCTTCACCCAGGCAGTTCCAAAAATTCTATTAAAGATACTCTTGCACTAATAGCCGAAGGCATAAATCATGTCTTTTTACAACAAAATAACAATGTTGTTATTTTGTTAGAAAATATGGCCGGTCAAGGTAATACAGTAGGATATAAATTTGAACAATTAGCTGAAATATATAAAAATATTAAAAATAAAAAACGTATAGGTTTTTGCCTAGATTTATGCCACGCTTTTGCTGCAGGCTACGATTTCACAACCAAAGAT
>Ga0207103_10005_pt1 | contig 98651 bp, 94 predicted proteins | sample Alteio_BWMinHeat_81_FD_153546 | JGI IMG/M metagenome (GOLD analysis project Ga0207103, IMG submission 153546) | Enriched cells from forest soil in Barre Woods Harvard Forest LTER site, Petersham, Massachusetts, United States -... | ecosystem: Environmental > Terrestrial > Soil > Temperate forest >...
GCTCTAATAGGGTAAATTTTCAATACAAACCCTTTGCTTAATTTCCCTAAACATTTATATTTAAAACTAGAAGAGTTTATTATAGTTAATAATAGGGGAACTTATGAACCATAAATTTCTTAGAATTACTCTGATTTTACTTGCTTTAATACCAAACAAAGTTACCTTTGCAAAAGATATTGTAAAAACACAAAATTCAACAAACTTTAAAAGAGTAAAAAATTGTCCATTTTGTGAAATTCTAAATGAAAACAATCCCAATAAGATTATCGATCAAGATGAATATGTTACTGCTATAAAAAAGAATAGACAACCTACAAAAGAACATCCTGTTGATTTCCTGATCATACCAAAAAAGCATATTGAAAATATAAAAGCTTTAAATGAAAATGATGATTATGATTCTAATTTAGGATCAAGAATCTGGCTTATGGCAAAAAAACTTTCAAAGAAATTATCAGGATCTCAAGATTTCAAATTAATAAATAATAATGGCGCTGAAGCTGATCAGACTATATTTCATTTGCACACACATTTTATATCTACCAATAACTGGAAGTAACATTAAAAATTAATTTATCTTTTATAGATATTAGGATTGTATATACCTTTATCTATTATTTCAAGCAAACGTAAAGAAGCATGAGAAGGTTTACGCATTCCACTTTCCCAAGACTGAATAGTTCTTGGACTTACATTTAATATTTTTGCAAATAAGCTTTGAGAATAATTTTTTTCTTCTCTTATTTTTTTAATTTCCTTGGGTCTATATTCTGATGGTGGTTCAGGAATTTCAATAAATTCTGAAGATAATCTAAGTTTACCTTTTTTGTAATCTAAAACTTCTTGTAACCCAGCTTTAATATCTTCGAAAAATTTATTATTTTTTTTAACTCTTTTTGATTTCATAGGATCATTTCTTCAGGGTCTTTTTGTTTCTTGAGTTCAAAAAATTTATCAATTTCAGGATAAGTTTATTTATATTTGTTTTTTTATCATCATGCAATTACTCTAATGTCCTATACCTTATATCTTAACTATAGGTGACAACTATGTCAAAAGGCATATGATCCGATATGTAATTCAATAATTAGGGAGTAAACTGCTCTAAGTTATAAATACCCAACTCTTTTTCAATATTTTCTACTTTTTTTACCATGGTCTCAAAACCATTTTCACCAAAAAGTTCATGCTCTAGGTCTTCAAATTTTTCACCTAATTCTTCAAACTCTTTTTCACTAATAAGTGAACGCACTTGTGGAAATAAAACTGTATCTTCACGAGCTTCGTGGGGTCTATACATTTTAATAAATTTTTGTAACAAACTTTTTATAGATTTCTTAGCATCTTTATCCAGCCCATTTATAGCTAATAATTTTTGAAGTTTGGCTGTTATTTCACGACCTTTTATATGCTGATTCTTTAAAGTTTTGACAAGTCTTACTTCTTTTTTATTTTTTTCAAAAATAGGAAATAAGTAATTTTCTTCAAGTTTTTCATGATAATCTTCTATAAAAGATTTTATAATATTTACTGAATTAGAAAGTGTAGTAACAGAAAAATCTGTATTACTTTCTATGCGTTTTATAATTTCTTCGTAAATTAATAAAACACGATTTAATATACCGTGCTCACGCATTAAATCTTCTGTTAATGGAATTTCAAACTCTTCTTTTTTTTCAATCATATTCAAATCCCTTTTATCAGCAAAAATATAATATTGGCTTGTAGTAAGTAACAAGATAATTATAAAATATTTCATTATAGATATCCTTAAAATTAATATTAAATTATTATAAATAAAAATAAGGAGCAAAATGAACTATTCTTTTAAAGATTTTATACCCTTAATTGTAATTTTGTCGCTAGTTATAATTGTTGCACTTACTAAAAGTTATATGTCCGGAACTATAGATTCTTATCATTTGATGCTAAATTTCATGGGCTCATTTTTTATAATTTTCGGAACATTCAAAATAATTAACTTACAAAAATTTGCTGAAGCTTATGCACAATATGATTTAATTGCAAAGAGAAGTCATTTATATGGCATGATTTATCCATTTATCGAATTATTTTTAGGAATTGCATATTTTGCACAATTGCAATTGAAAATAACCAATATAATAACATTTGTTGTAATGACAATAAGTGCAGCAGGTGTTGCAAATGAATTATCTAAAGGTAAACAAATTACATGTGCATGCTTAGGTGCGTTATTTAAGATTCCTATGACTTATGTCACTTTACTTGAAGATTTATTAATGGCCATTATGGCGATTATAATACATCTTATGCATAATTAGATCCGTCCTATTCCTAGGCAAATCTCGGGAGAAGATCCAAAAAATTTTCCCCGCGCTCGTGGTGAGCCTGTCGAACCATACGAGCTAATAAAGCTTTTCATAATATTTTGCGCTAATTACGCATAAGTTCCAATGTTTATCGCATAATCCTACTGCGCTTATTAATAAAGATAATCATTAATAATATCACAAAGTGGTTTAACTGGAATATGTTGTAATAATTTATCTTTAACTTCTTTTTTTCTATGTTCTAATAATTCCATTATTTCCTTTCTATTAGGATCATTTTTAATACGTTCAAGAAAAGGTGTACCGTAAAGATTATCTGTATTATCAACAACTGCACCACGCGTTATTAATAGCGTTATGATATTCATTGGCATTGGATGTGGATAATCTCCATCATCTAATAATGTTTCCCCGCAATTACCTTGAATATGTAAATTAGCACCTGCTTTAACAAGCAATTCAATAACTCTAAAATATGATGGATTTGAAAAAGGTAGTGCCATGCGAGTTGTATACAATAAAGCTGTCCTACCACACCCATCTAAAATATCTAAATTGGCACCAGACTTAATTAGCAACTCAACAATTGATTCATTTCGTGACCCTGCTGCATAAAATAGTGCAGTTCGACGCGAATCATCTTGAGCATTTAAATTAATACCTTTAGCTATCAATAACTTCGTAGCTTCAACATAGCCTTTCCTTACTGCGTAAATTAATAATGTAACTCCATCAACATACATGTGACCAAATCTAATAGAATTAATATTGTTAGAGTTAATTCTTGTATTGATTAAATCAATGAATTGCTGTTCAATAGTAATTCTACTAGAGAAAGGAGGCTGTGAATCATCTAATAATTGCTCTATGGCCCTGTTTTCCCTGTTTTCATACAATGATTTTATCTTAGATTTGCACTTATTAATCAAACTCATACCAAATAAGTTAATTGGTAAAACTAAAATACATACTAATAAAAACATATTTCTTATTTTCATAAAATTCCTTAAAAATATAAAATTAACACTATAACTAAGGTTGCATTACTCAAATAAAGCTTACTTAAGCATGCAAACCTGTAAAAAATTTAAAAATTGAATAAAAAGAATAGATTAGGCACAAGGCCAGATTGATATATTTGAAAAGAATGTATTAAGAACGGGATTGTTCTTTATTAAAGAAATTGTAAGCAAAAAGGAAATATTTAAAATTCTCATAGTAAACTCCCATCTATAGTAATATTGTTAATTATTTCAGATAAAATAATATTTGTCAACATGTAAATTTATTTTTTTATAAACTTGGTGATTTCCAGGTTAAAATGACTATTAAAAAAAAAGACTGATCAAATAATTAGAATACCCGTTCGACTTCGCACTTCGTGCTTCGCTCAGGGTGACCGGGGGGAGGAGAAATTCTTATTTATTGATAACCCAAATAGTACAAGTGATTTATATTTTAATTGAAACGTAAACAAGCCAGAGATTTAGTGATGCTATTAAACATGCGATAAAATAGCTAGCAATTTTTATCTTTATTGAATTTTTAAATTTGCCCATTATCTCTTTTTGGCTTGTAAATTGTATTAATGGAAATATAGCAAATGATAACTGCATGCTTAAAATAATCTGACTAAATATAAGTAAATTTGATAAACTATGTTCTCCGAAAAAAATGATGGTAAATATTGCTGGTACAATTGCTAAAGATCTACTTAAAATTCTTCTAACATAAGGCTTTAATTTTAAATCAATAAACCCTTCCATTATTATTTGCCCAGCTAAGGTGCCTGTAATGGTTGAATTTTGGCCTGAAATTAATATAGCTATTGCAAACACAGTACTTGCAATACTAGTTCCCAATAAAGGCTCAAGTAATTTATATGCATCTTGAAGTTCACAAACATCAAAATAACCATTCATGTAAAAAGTAGCAGCAGCAACAATTAAAATTGCAGAATTAATAAAGAAAGCCAAAAATAATGCAAGACTTGAATCAATTGCCATGAATTTTATTGCCTCAGATTTTGAATCAAAATTATTTTCATATTTTCTTGTTCTAACAATAGAAGAATGTAGATATAAATTATGGGGCATTATAGTTGCGCCTAAAATTCCTGCTGTAATATATAACATTTTATTATTACTAATAATTTCCTGCGTTGGAAAGAGGCAATTATAAACTATTTCACTAAAATTAGGATTGGATAGAAAAATATTTATTCCAAGACAAACCAATATTATTAAGATCATAAAAATTACTAAAAACTCTAAATATCTAAAGCTTTTATTTTGCAAACCTAATAATATAAATACATCAAAAGCTGTTATTATAACACCTATATATATTGGAATATTAAATAAAAGGTTTAAACCAATTGCAAATCCTATTATTTCTGCAATATCACAGGCTATAATTGCAATTTCAGCAAGTATCCATAATAAAAAAGATGTAAATTTCGAATAATACCTTCTACAAGCCTGAGCCAAATCCAACTCTGCTACTACTCCCAGTTTTATTGCAAGGTATTGTAGTAAGATGGCCATAATATTAGAAATAAAAATCACAAAAATTAGTTTGTAACCAAACTTAGATCCCCCTGCTATATCTGTAACCCAATTTCCCGGGTCCATATAGCCCACGGCAATGAGATACCCTGGTCCGGAAAAAGCTAGAAACTTTCTTAAAAAAGAACTAGTTTTTTTTATTTCAATAGCATTACTAACTCCGGATAGAGCTTTTACTTCTACAGTTTCCATAAGTTACATTAACCAAAGGGTACTATATAGTACCCTTTGTTAATCCCATCTTAAAGCGCCAACTTGATATTCTGTTACTCTTGTTTCAAAGAAATTTTTTTCTTTAGATAAGTCAGTAGCTTGTGACATCCATGGAAATGGATTTGGGGTATGATATATTTTGGGCAAATTTATTCTTTCTAAACGCCTGTCTGCAATATATTCAACATAATCACAAAATTGTTGAGAGTTAATACCCACTATTCCTTCTGGACATGCATCTTTTGCATAATTTTTTTCAAGCTCTACAGATTGTTTAATTAAATTTACGATTTCTTCTTGGAAATTCAAATCCCAAATCTTTGGATTTTCCAGCTTTATTGTATTAATTACATCACAACCGAATGCTAAATGTAAGCTTTCATCACGCATTATATATTCAAATTGTTGTCCAATGCCAATCATTTTATTTCGTCTTTTTAATGCAAGCATCATAGCAAATCCTGCATAGAAAAAGATCCCTTCCATAATGACATAAAACCCAATAAGATCATGCAAAAACTTACGTATATTATCTGCACCTTCTGTTGTAAAATTTGGATCCAAAATAGACTTGGTAAGATCTACAACAAAATCATCTTTTGCTTTAATTGAAGGCACAGTATTATACATATTATAAATTTCATCTGGATCTAATCCCAAAGAGTCACAACAATAAATAAAGGTATCAGTATGTATAGCTTCCTCAAAAGATTGTCTTAATAAGTATTGTCTACATTCAGGATTAGTCACATATTTGTAAACTGTTAATACCAAATTATTGGCAGTCAAAGATTCAGCCGTAGAGAAAAAACCTAAATTCCATAATATCAATTTACGTTCTGCATCTGATAAAGCATTATTTGATTTCCATTGCTCTACATCTACTTGCATAGAAATTTCTTCAGGTGTCCAATTATTTGCAATTCCATCTTTATAATGTTGCCGTGCCCATAAGTAACGCATTGGTAAGATTTTATTTGGATCAGTTTTTGAATTATTAATTATAGACATATTTTCCTTAAACTTATTGACAAACTTCGCAATCAGGATCTGAAGAAATAGAACATTCTTTTTTAGTTTCTTCTACCTGAGTTATAACATTTCTCTTTTGTGTAAAACCAAATTTTTTTGCATCTAATGTTGATTTTTCAATTTGTGATGCACCTAAAGTTCTTAAATAATAATTAGTTTTTATTCCCAGTTTCCAAGAGGTCATATACAAATCATTTAATTTTTTACCAGAGACACCACGCATAAAAACATTATTAGATATACTTTGATCTACCCATTTTGATCTTACAGCAGCAATTTGCATCATCCACTCTGGATCTAAATCAAAAGCACCCTTATATTTATTTTTTAAATATTGAGGTATAGCTTCAATTTGTTGAATACTACCATCAAAAAACTTAATTTGGTCAATCATATCCTGATTCCAAAGATTCAGGTTTTTTAGATCATTAACCAAATACTTATTGATTACTACAAACTCACCAACCATATTAGATTTCACATATATATTGCTATACATTGCTTCAATACAAGGATAACAACCTGCAATATTGGAAATAGTTGCAGTTGGCGCTATAGCCATAGTATTTGAATTGCGCATTCCATATTTTTTTATATGTTCTCTAACAGGGGACCAATCCATTTTTGAATTTCTATTGACTAGTATTGGCATATTACGTTCTTTTTGAAGTAAATCCAAAGTATCTAAAGGTAAAATATTTCTATCCCACTTAGAACCTTTATATGTTGAATATGTACCTCTTTCTTTTGCTAATCGAGATGAGCCCAAAATAGCATAATAAGAAAATTTTTCAGTAATTTCATCTGTAAAATCTAATGCTCTAGGAGAATCGTAGTTAATATTTAACTTAAATAAAGCGTCTTGAAAACCCATCATTCCTAAACCAATGGGCCTATGTTTTAAATTAGAGTTTTGGGTCTCTTTTGTTGGATAAAAATTAATATCAATTACATTATCAAGCATCCTAATTGCTGTAGCTATAGTGTCCTGAAAAAGCTCCTCATTTAATTGGCCATTAACTATATGTTTTTCTAAATTTATTGATCCCAAATTGCATACAGCAGTTTCTGTCTCAGATGTATTTAATGTAATTTCAGTGCACAAATTTGAACAGTTCACAACACCAACATGATCTTGAGGAGAGCGAATATTACAAGCATCTTTAAATGTTACCCAAGGGTAACCTGTTTCAAATAATCTTGTTAATATTTTTTTCCATAAATCTTGGGCTGAGACTTGCTTATATAATTTTATTTTTCCAAGCTTAATTTCATTTTCATAATAAACATATTTTTCTTCAAAAGCTTTACCATATATATGATGTAAATCTGGAACTTCTTCTGGAGAAAATAATGTCCAAATACTATTTGCTTCAATACGTTTCATAAACAAATCAGGTATCCAGCTTGCAAAGTTCATATCATGTGCCCTGCGTCTTTCATCACCCGTATTTCTTCTCAAATCAATAAAATCTTCAAAATCCAAATGCCATGTTTCTAAATAAACTACTGTTGCTCCACGACGCTTTCCACTTCTATTTATAGCTACAGTAGTATCATTTGCGATTTTTAAAAATGGAATTAGCCCTTGACTTTCTACATTTATAGATTTAATTAAGGAACCAGTAGCTCGAATATTGGTCCAATCATTTGCAACGCCACCTGAATATTTTGCAAGCTGAGCATTGTCACCTAAAGATTTAAAAATATTTGCAAGATCATCCATAACAGTGCTTAAAAAACATGAACTTAATTGGGGTCTTACAAGACCAGAATGTAACAATGTTGGCGTGCTAGATACAAATTTGAATGTCGATAATAAATTATAAAATTTAATAGCTGCTTCATTTTTATTTGGTTCATTATAAGAAAGCCCAATTGCAACACGCATCCAAAATGATTGTGGTGTTTCAAATATTATCGAATTTTCTTTTAAAAAATATTTTTCATATAAAGTTTGCAATCCCAAATAATTAAACAATTGATCCCTCTCTAGAACCAACTCATTTGCCAATAATTCAAGATCGAAATCAAGCAATTTAGCATCCGTAATTTTTAAATTAACAGATTTTCTGATTCCAAATATAAAAGCGTTTTTATAATTATTTGAGAAATTTAAATCATTAGTAGAAAATTTGAATACTTCTTTATATAACTTCTGTAATAATAATCGTGTAGCCAAGACATTATATACAAGATCCTTTTCCATTAATGAAGTAACACTTAAAATTAAAGTTTCTTCAATCTTTTCAGTAGTAATTTTGTTAAATATATTTTTCTTAAGCTCATTTAAGATTAAATTGTAATCAATATCATTAACATTAAGACCTGAAGACAATCTATTAAGACAATTTAATACTTTGTTTTCATCAAAAGGTACCTGATTTGAATTTTTCTTAATCACATCAATAAATAAACTATTCTTATTGATAGCTAAACTTGAAGAAACAAAATTATTTACTTCTTGCATGATTTTAATCCTTATTATTTTTTTAGGGTTTTTCTACTTTAAAGATTTATATTTCTTTATTCAAGAAAAACTTTTAATATTTTTTTATCCAAAAAATGTAATAAATTGAAATATAAAATTATATTAATTTGTTTTGTTAAATAACAATGTTTTTACTAAGAAATTTATTGAATAACCACCAACTTAGTTTTTAATTATTCACCTGTTACATTATTCAACAACTACCCTACTCCTTTTATCCCAAAACAACCTCCCACAAACAGTTCCCCATATGTATAAATTATTTCTTACAAAATTATTCTAGAATTTTTTTCTTATAAAATATATTAAACATTTCTTGATCTAAAAGCGAGGGATTTTAAACTGTTTTCAGCTGAGATTAATCTAACGAATTTTCCACCAAATAAGTTCATGTTTGTTATTATATAAATGTACAATCTTACTCAAGCTCAGTTTCTAAAAGTTAAAATAATTATTATTTATTTAGTTTACAACAATTTGACAGTTTAATTATATTTTTTATACGCCATATCCATAAACAATATCTTGTAATTCAGGTACAAGATGTTCATTCATATGTTGTTTGACAAAAGCCTCACGTCTTTCTAATGCTTGATTTAAAAGAGTCGTAATTTCTGGATTTTTTTCAGCTAAATCAAATACAGTTGATCCTTCATTATCTCTTACATAAAAATCTTTAACATACGGCAATAATGCCTTTAAAGCGTTCATTAAAAATTTATAATTTTTTTCTAAAATATTTTCATTTATAAGTCCTTTCTCAAAATTTGAGATCTGATCTTCAAGCCGTTTAGCGGCAGGTTTAATTACATTATTTATATGATTCTCAGTAAATTCTCTTCTAGCGCCACCTTGTATATATCCTTTCAATCTATCTAGGTATTGCTTATGTTGTTCATAAATTGACTGAGGGAGATCTATTAAAGTAGCTTTGTGTTGGTTAAGAGCGTCAATGTTAGCTATTGCCTTTATTATTTCCATCAATAAGGTATTGCCATTGTCATCTTTAATATCATTAATGTCTATTTTATCAGCTTTTAATGCTTGTATAATATAATACAATTCTGAACTTAACTTTCTTTCTGGAATTTCCAATAATTTAAAGGCTTGCGTAGCTTGTAATTTAAGGGCTAGAGCATCTTGCCCCTTTAGGTATAGCTTCTCTGTAATACTAGCCTCAAATAAAGCCTTTGCTACTTCTTCATGCTCATTTTCAATAGCTAACATCAAAGCCGTACACCCATCGTTATCTTGAATATTAATTTTAGCACCATTATCTATTAATAGATTTACTATACTCAAATACCCTTTGTGGCTAGCATACATCAAAAATGAATACCCATTCGAATCTATAAAATTGATATCTGCACCTTGTTCAAGAGCTTTTTTGACAAGATCTATTGAATTTCTTGCTATACCAACAAAAATCATCTTATTAAGCTTTGAAGATATAGTTGTTTGAGTTGAAGAAATAGTTTTTTCAGAACTTTCTTTTTTCTCAGCTGAATATAATAATTCTGTTGCTGATAACAGAGTAATAATTGTTAATAATCTCAAATATAATCTCATATATAACCTCCCTGAGTTTAATATTATTTTATATATTAAGATTAGCATAAATAAATCAAAAATCAACTAATATTCTATTTGCACTAATAATTATCCTGAAAAATCAAAATTTTACCCTGTAAAATCAGGCACTCACAGAGTATTTCTTAAATATTTTCATCCAAAAACATGCAATTTGACATTTCTATTTGAAATTGCTAATCTAATAATAATTATATATAAATATTAATTTTTAGGAGGAAAATATGAAAATTAAATTAATTTTATCAATTGCTATAATATCAGGTTATTCTTTATGCTCAGCTATGAATAAAGAAACCCCAGATAAAATGCTTTTTAGAGCACTACGAATAGGAGATATGGGTCTAAAACTAGCAGAAAAAGCCATTGCTCTCGGTGCAAATGTTAATGGCAAATATGAAAATGAATTTGGCCTTGATTGGATTGCTACACTTGAATACTTAGTTAAAAAATCTACTGTACATGAAACAGAAAAAATGGTTCGACTACTATTAGAATCTGGCGCAAATATTAATAGTAATGATCCAGAAGGAACCGCTTTAGATTATGCAAAAGAAGCTTTAAGTAGTATACAAGATAGTATTGATAATATTATTATGGGCAAATCAACATATAGCTGCTTAGAAGACCAACAAAAATTAAAAGCCAGTATAATAAATATAATTAATCTTCTTGAAAACTGGCCAACAATATTAAAAGAATTAAAAGAAAGAGAAGAAAAAATCAAACAAGAAGTTAATGCATATTTATTACCGGAGCTTGGTAATATAGTTGCTCAATATGATATACCATTAAAATCAAATTTCAAATCTGATTCTCAAGTTAGTTGGATGTCAGTTTAAATAATCCATATAAACATTAATTTTTAGGAGGAAAATATGAAAATTAAATTAATTTTATCAATTGCTATAATATCAGGTTATTCTTTATGTTCGGCTATGGATAAAGAAAAAACTGAAGAAACTCCAGAGCAAATACTTTTTAGAGCTGTACGCGCAGGAGACTTGGGCTTAAAGTTAGCCGAAAAGGCCATCGCCCTCGGTGCAAATGTTAATGCCAAAGATGTGGATAATAATACTGCGCTTATGTGCTTAATTAAAAGATCGCCTACATATGAAACAGAAAAAATTGTTCAACTACTATTAGAATCTGGTGCAGATATTAATATAAAAAATTACGACAAGCTTGGCTATTGTATAACTGCTTTAAATAATGCAAAAGAAGCTTTAACAAAGATACAAATAGATATTAAGCGTAGAAAGATTATTTATAAGCCTGATCTAGATGCATTAGGAAAATTAAAAACCAGCATAATAAATGTAATTAATCTTCTTGAAAACTGGCCAGCAATATTAAAAGAAAGAGAAGAAAAAATCAAACAAGAAGTTAATGCATATTTATTGCCCGAGCTTGGTAATATAGTTGCTCAATACACTTTACCAATAAAATAAAAATTTAAAACTGATACTCAGGTTAGTTGGATGTCGATTTAAAACAGCCGGATAAAAATTTACAATAAAATAGATCTAACGAAGCTTCAGAGGAGCCGTTTTTCATATTATAGTCAATATTGTAAATAAAGTTATGGGCATTAGCTAGTTCTGATATAGAAGTTTTTTTCCAATCATAATTAATGAAAGAGAAGGGAAGTTTGTAGGCAATTTTTTTTGCTTCTACTTCATTCTTTGCCATTTTAAAGTTTAAATAGGCCCAAGAACGAAAAAGCTGTTCCGACCAAAAAGAGATCCAAAATATTGATTGATACTCTTTTGACATTGTATCAAAAGAATTATAGAAAGATTTTGTATCTTTTGAAAAAAAGTGTTTACTTAAATTAAATATAGATTCATCAAAAGTTAAAACTTTATCTCTCCATTTATTTGTAAACTCTTCGGTTTTTGTACCAAGCAAAATAGTATACCTGTTTAAAATATAAGCTTGGTCCAAGTTAATTTTTTTTAGGTTTTTAAATAGTTTTTCTAGAGAGTATAATGTATTTTTTGAAATGTTTGGGTCAAAGAAAATTACTAGATTTTTTAATTGTTCAAAATTAAATACAAAATCACAATCTATTACAAAATTATTTTTTTTTTCGTCAATAAGATCAGAATTAGTAAAAGCGAAGATAATATTATTACCAGCATAAGAGTTAAGATAATTATTAAGTTCTTTTCTTTTTTTTTCACTAATGTCAGAAAGGTTACCTAACCAAAAATAAGATTTTTGTCCCAAAAAACTCATTTCTAATTTTGATTTTACTATATTAATATCAGTATTATCTATATCTATATAGTTAATGGTTATATTTTTTATAGATTGAACTCTTTTTAAAAAAAAAGGAATGAATATGCCTTGATACTCATTCCCTGTAAAATATATGATCTTATTTTCAAGAATTGAAAATAAAGAAAAATTAGGTTCAAAGATTTTTGAAAATGGAAGCATTTAAAAAATTTTACTTAGTTGTATTTACTGGCTTTAATCTTATTCTTCCAGTAAATGGGTCATAATCTGTAATTTCTACTGTAATATCAGTTCCTTCTTTATATTTGTTAAAGAAATTCTGTTGTTCACCTTTTGGTATACTAGATACATGGATCAATCCATCTTCTCCTGGCAATATTTCAACAAATGCACCAAAATCTGCCAAGCGTTTAACTTTACCTTTATAAACAGAACCGATTACCACATCACCAGCTAAAAGCTTTACCCAATTAACTGCTAAATCTATATTTGAATCTGGTCCACCAAATATTTGTACTATGCCATCATCATTTATATCTATAGATGTCTTAGTTTTATCAATTATTTCACGTATCTTTTTACCGCCGGTGCCAATAATTGCACCAATTTTATCAGTATTGATTTTTATAGAAATTATTTTAGGAACTAAATCAGATAAAGTAGTCTTAGGAGCAGACATAACCTTTTTCATTTCACCAAGGATATATTTTCTGCCCTCTTTTGCCTGTGCAAGAGCCTCTTCAAATATCTTTCTAGGAAAACCACCCTTGTTTTTTATATCCATTTGTATTGCTGTAACAGCTTCTTCTGTTCCACAAACTTTAAAATCCATCCAGCCAAATTGATCTTCAAAACCACTTATATCTGTTAAGGCTTGGAACTTTCCATCATCAGTTTTTAAAAGACCCATAGCAACACCACCTACCATTTTTTTAAGTGGTACACCAGCATCCATTAAAGCCATAGTTGACCCACATGTAGTCGCCATAGAAGTTGAACCATCTGATGCTAAAATATCTGCAACAACCCTAATAGTATAAGGAAAATCCTCTTTTTTAGGTAACTGATACTTTAAAGCGCTAGCAGCCAAATGCCCATGCCCTACTTCTCGTCTGCCTACACCACGCAAAGGTTTCACCTCACCAACTGAAAATGGAGGAAAGTTATAATGCAACATAAAAGGTTGAGAAGTATAATCATCCATTAACTCTTCAATTTTTTGCATATCCTGACCACTTCCTAAAGTAGCGCTAACTAATGCTTGTGTTCCGCCTCTTTGAAATAGAGCTGAACCATGAGCAAAAGGAAGTACTCCTACTTCTACAGAAATTTTACGAACCTTATCAAAAGATCGTCCATCTATTCTTTTACCTACAGAAAAAATATGTTCTGTAATTTTAGATTTAAAGTTATCATCAAAAACATATTCAACTTGGGATATATTAATTGAATTAGTTTCAATTTCTTGTTTATAAATATTTATAAATTCTTCTTTTAAAATATCATATGCTTCAGAACGTTCTTTATTTTCAGCCTTAAATGCAGTTAAAACTTTTTCTGGTGTAAAGAATTCTAAAGCTCTTTTATTCCATAAATCCCAACCAAAAGTTTCATCTAATTTATCTTTTTGTTTTCCAACAGCCTTTTGGATTTCAAGTTGCCATTCGACTTGTTTTTTTATTCTTTCATGAGCTTGGAAAATTATATCAACAAGATCTTTTTCACTAACTTCATTTACAGATCCTTCTAACATACAAACCCCATCATCTGTTCCAGCAATAACCAACTTGCCTTCAGATAAAGTTGTTTGTTCATACTCAGGATCAAAAATCCATTCTCCGTTTATTCTACACACTTCAACAACACCAACAGGGCAAACGAAAGGTATCCTTGAAATAACTAAAGCTAAAGATGATCCAAGCAGAGCCAAAGAGGTAGGCACATTCTTTTTATCAACTGAATAAACTGTAGATAACACCTGAACTTGATCAAAAAATTTTGAAGGAAACAATGGCCTAATCGCTCTATCAATTAGGCGTGAAGTCAAAATCTCTTTATCGCTAAATTTACCTTCTCTTTTTAAATAACCACCAGGGATTTTTCCCGCAGCTGAAAACTGCTCTCTGTAATCAACAGTTAATGGTAAAAAGCCTGGAAATTCTTTAGAAATAGCAGATACAGCGGTTGACAGAACTATTGTTCCGCCTTTACGTATCCAAACGGAACCATCAGCCTGATCAGCAAATTTACCTATTTCAACTTCATATCCAAAATCTTTTAAAACAAATTTTGTCATCTTTTAATTTCTCATTATTTTCTTAAATTGAGTTCATCAATTAATTTTTTGTAAGTATCTGAATCATCTTTTTTAAGTGAATCCAAAAACTTACGCCTACGATTAACAAGCGCCATTAATCCTCTACGAGAACTAAAATCTTTTGAATGCTTTGCAAAATGTTCCGACAACTCATTTATTTTAGCAGTCATAGAAACAATTTGAAACTCCAAAGATCCTGTATCATTATCATGATGCTGAAATTTCTTAACAATTTTCAACAATTTATCGTTTTTCTCACTATTCATAAATTAAACCTCTTAATAATTGAAACTTATGGTAGGCACGAGCGGGTTTGAACCGCTGGCCCCTGCTACGTCAAAGCAGTGCTCTACCGCTGAGCTACGTGCCTAGCTATCTTATCATCTTCTTCTTGAGCTCTTTTTTCCAATTCAGTTAAGTCTTTACCAAGATATTTTTCTCTAAATGACTCTATTCCTGTACCTGCAGGTATAAGTTTACCAATAATTACGTTTTCTTTCAATCCATAAAGATGGTCCACTTGTCCAGAACATGCAGCCTCTGCTAAAATTCTAGTTGTTTCTTGGAATGATGCAGCAGAGAACATACTTTCAGTATCCAAAGATGCCATAGTAATACCCATTAAGATTGGTTTTGCAACAGCAACTTTTTTACCCTCTGCTTGAAGCAATGAATTTACAACTTTAAAATGTATTCTATCAACTTTATCACCTATAAGAAAATTGCTATCTCCTGGTTCAACAATTCTAACTTTACGTAACATTTGTCTTACGATAAGTTCAATATGTCTATCATTAATATCAATTCCATGGAGTCTATAAATCTGTTGAATTTGATTAACTAGATATTCTTGTAAATGCTCTGGACCTAAAATTCTTAATATATCATGAAGTATTGGATCGCCAGATGTTAATAAATCTCCAGCATTAACTTTATCGCCAGTTACAACATTCAGCTGTTTATCTCTTGTTACAAAATATTCGTGTGATTGATCACCTGACATAATTGTAATTTTTCTTAAGCCTCTATGCAATCCACCAACAACAACTTCTCCTGCAACCTCAGCTATAGTAGCAGGATCTTTAGGCATACGCGCTTCAAATATTTCAGCAATTCTAGGCAATCCTCCTGTAATATCCTGTGTCTTTGAAGCCTCTCTTGGCATCTTGACTAAAATATCACCAACTTCAACTTTATCATTTTTATTAACTGCCAAATATGATCCAGTGGGCAAATAATAAAGTGCTAATTCATTGCCTTCTTTATCTTCTATTCTTATAGCAGGTTGATAATTATCGCTCTTATGCTCTGTGACTATTCTATTTACTGCTTTAGTAACATCATCAAAATTTTCCTGATATGTAACATTTGGAATTAAATCAACATATCTTATTATTCCTGATTTTTCTGTAAGAATAACTTTATTATGGGAATCCCATTCAGCTAATTTAGTTCCAGTTTTAACTTCCTGTTTATCATTAACTAAAATATTGGAACCATATTCTACAGAATGATCCTGCAAAACTACACCGTCTGTTGATTTTAACATCACAGAAGCTTTGCGGCTCATAACTACAAGCTTGCCCTCACGATTCTTAACAATATTAAGATTTTTCCATGAAACAATACCGTCTTGTTTTGCAACGATTAAAGCTTGCTCTGAAATACTTGCTGTACCACCAATATGGAAAGTTCTCATAGTAAGCTGAGTGCCCGGTTCACCGATAGATTGAGCAGCTATAATACCAACCGTAGACCCTAGATCTGCAATTTTGCCTTTTGAGAGATCCATGCCATAACACTGAGCACAAACACCACGCTTAACTTGACAAGTGAGTACCGATCGAACAAAAATTTTATCTACTGCATATTTAGCTATTTTTTCAGTTGCAGATTTATCTAAAACCTCACCTTGTTTAAATAGCAATTGGCCAGTAACAAAATCCTTAACATCTGCAGCCAAGACTCTACCAAAGGCACGATTAGCTAATGGATAAACAACTTCACCTGATTCCATAACATCTTCAAGCTTAATATAGCCAAGTGTTTTACAATCGCTTTGACTAACTATAACATCTTGGGCAACATCAACTAATCTTCTTGTCAAATAACCAGAGTTAGCAGTTCTCAATGCAGTATCAGCTTGACCTTTTCTAGCACCATGGCTTGAAATAAAGTATTCAAAAACACTTAATCCATTTTTGAAATTACTTTTTACAGGAGTTTCCATAACTTCCCCAGAAGGTTTAGACATTGGTCCTCTAATACCTGCTAGCTGTTTAATTTGTTCCTTAGAACCTTTTGCTCCTGATTCTAACATCATAAATATTGAGTTAAACGGTTTATTTTCGCCACCTTCATTTAAATAAACCTGTTTATTTTGAGCCTCAAGCTCTTTCATCATTTCTTTTGCTATATCAGCAGTGGCTTTACCCCATATACCAACAACTTTATTGTATCTTTCACCGTTGGTTATAGCACCATTCATATATAGGTTTTCAACTTGCTCTACTTCTTTTTCTGATTTTTGAATTATGTTGTCCTTCTTTTGGGGTACTAATAAATCAGAAATAATAAATGATATTCCACCTTCTGTCGAATACTTAAACCCTAATTTTTTAATTTTATCTAAACATTCAACAGTATTTTTATCTCCAAAGGTATAATAAATTCTTTCAACCAATTTGGCCAAATCGCTTTTACGCATTACTTTATTGACCCAGTCAAATTCAGATCCTTTTGGAAGAGCTTCAAATAATATAACTCGACCTACTGTTGTCTCTATTAATTTTGATTCAAAACGAACTTTAATTTGCGCGTGAATATCTAATTTTCCATGTTGGAATGCAGATATAACTTCTTGTATATTAGAAAAAACAATTCCTTCTCCAACAACATTACAACGCGCTTTTGTAATATAATGTAATCCAAGAACCATATCTTGAGTTGGAACGGCCAGAGGACGCCCATTGGAAGGAGAAAGCAAATTCTTGGTTGAAAGAATAAGCTCTTCAGACTCAGCAACTGCTCTTGTACTCAATGGTACATGCACAGCCATCTGATCTCCATCAAAGTCAGCGTTATATGCATGACACACTAAAGGATGAATAGTAATAGATTTGCCATCAACTAATATAGGATAAAATGCCTGTATGCCCAGTCTATGTAAAGTAGGAGCACGATTCAATAGAACGGGTCTGTCCTTTACTACAGCTTCTAATGCATCCCAAACTTCTGGCTCTGAACGCTCTATCATCTTCTTTGCAATTCTAAGATTTGGAGCCAATTCTCGTCTTATTAATTCAGCTAAAACAAAAGGCTTAAATAATTCGAGTGCCATAATTTTAGGCAAACCACATCTATCCATCTTTAATTCAGGATCAACCACAATTACAGATCTTCCAGAATAATCAACACGTTTTCCTAAAAGATTTTGCCTAAATCTACCTTGTTTTCCTCTAAGCATTTCACTAAGAGATTTTAAGGGCCTCTTATTAGAGCCACGAACCGGTTGGCCCCTTCTTCCATTATCTATTAAGGCATCAACAGATTCTTGCAACATTCGTTTTTCATTTTTTATAATAACCTCAGGAGCCTCAATTTCAATCAAACGCCTTAAGCGAATGTTCCTATTTAAAACTCTACGATAAAGTTCATTCAAATCAGAGCTTGCAAATCTGCCACCTTCTAAAGGAACTAATGGTCTTAAATCAGGAGGTAGAACAGGAAGTATATCCATTATCATTAATTCTGGTCTAACGCCTTGGGATACAAATCCAGTAAGAACTTTTATTCTGCGCATTATTTTATGACGCGAAGTAATAGAAGTAGATTTATTGTAATCTTCATTTAATATGCTTATTTCGAGGTCCAAATCTATAAGTTTTAATAAATCTTTTACAGCCTCGGCACCATTTTTTGCAACAAACTCCACATCATCCAAGTTTGATAATAAATAACTATCAAACTCTGAATTAGATAATATGCTTTTTCTTGAATAAGGAGATCGTCCTTGATTTATTACTACATATGAATCAAAATAAATTATTCTCTCTAGATCCTTTACAGGAATATCTAAAGTTAGAGATAAATAACTAGGTATACCTTTTAAATACCAAATATGACTTACGGGGGCAACCAATTCAATATGCCCCATTCTTTCTCTACGAACGCGTGCTTGAATAACCTCTACTCCACATTTTTCGCAGGTAATACCGCGATGCTTCATTCTCTTATATTTTCCGCAATTACATTCCCAATCCTTCACTGGACCGAAAATACGTGCGCAAAATAATCCATCTCTTTCCGGTTTAAGTGTTCTATAATTTATAGTTTCTATTTTTTTAACTTCACCATAAGAAAGCGATCTAATTTTCTCGGCAGAAGTTAACCCTAACTGTATAGCATTAAATTGAGTTGAACGAACATATTCTTTAAAACGTGCAAGCATTTGATTAGTCACTGACTTCCTCCCTGCCAACTTTTAATAAATCAACTTGTAAAGCTAAACTTTGTAATTCTTTAATCATAACATTAAATGATTCTGGTAGCCCAGGATCTGGAATATTGTTTCCATCTCCTCTAACAATTACTTCATAAACCTTATGTCTGCCAGTAACATCATCTGACTTATAAGTTAATAATTCTTGCAATGTATAGGCTGCCCCATAAGCTTCTAAGGCCCAAACTTCCATCTCACCAAAACGCTGGCCACCAAACTGTGCTTTACCACCAAGCGGCTGTTGAGTAACTAGAGAATATGGTCCTACTGAACGAGCATGTAATTTGTCATCAACCATATGATTTAGTTTCATCATATAAATAGATCCTACAGTAACCGGTTGATCAAAATATTCACCGGTTCTACCATCATGCAACCTATATTCTCCATTTTGTGATAAATTAACTTCTTGTAAAATAGGTTGTATATCTCTTTCAAACGATGCTCCATCAAATACAGGAGTTTTAAAGTGAACCCCTCTTTGACTAGTTCTATTAGCTAGGTCCAATAAGCCTTCTCTTCCATAACTATCTTCGTAAACAGAAATTAATTCTTTACCAAAATATTTTGATAAGAATTCTTTAATTTTATCAAAACTCTGTTCTTCAATTAATTTAAATAATTCTGTTCCTAGTTTCTTGCCAGCAAAACCTAATATAGTTTCCAAAATCTGTCCGACGTTCATACGTGAAGGTACACCAACTGGATTTAAGACAATATCAACCGGGGTTCCATCATCCAAATGGGGCATGTCTTCTCTAGGAACAATTATAGAGACTACGCCTTTATTACCATGCCTACCTGCCATCTTGTCCCCAACCGAAACAGATCGCCTTGATGCAACATAAACCTTAACCATTTTAATCACACCTGATGGTAAAGGATCGCCTTTTTTTAATTTATTAATCTTTTCTTCTTTAATGTTTTCTAATATTTTAACTTGATTTTCTAACATTATTTTTAGAGCAGCTATTTCCTTATTATCATTTGAATCATCTAATTTAAGATTTAAAAGATCATCCAAAGATAAATCAACAAGTTTAGCTTTATCTAATTTTCCATTTTTAATTAAAGATTTAGATACTTTAGAAGAAGGAGTTTTACCAGAAAGAATTTCAATAGCTTTATCAAAACTCATCTTTTTAACGAGTTCTAAATGTTCAATCAAACTTTCTTCTATCTTTTTAGTCTCTGCAGCAACGATTTCTTTATATCGCTTATCTTTCCTTATACCACTGCGAGAGAAAACTTTAACATCAATAACTGTACCTTCTATTCCAGGCGGTACACGCAAAGAAGTATCTCTAACTTCCCGAGCCTTTTCACCAAAAATAGCACGTAACAGTTTTTCTTCAGGCGAATATTGTATATCACCTTTTAATGTAACTTTACCTACTAAAATATCTCCAGGCACAACTCTCGTACCTATCTTTACAATCCCTTCTTCATCGAGCCCAACTAAAGCTCCTTCGCTCACATTTGGTATATCAGCAGTAATCTCTTCAGGCCCAAGCTTGGTTTCTCTTGCATCAACAACATATTCATCTATATGAACAGAAGTAAACGAATCATCTGCAACTAATCTTTTATTTAATACTATTGCATCTTCAAAGTTATATCCATGCCAAGGCATAAATGCAACTAATATGTTTGAACCTAATGCCAATTCACCATATTCTATAGCAGAACCATCTGTCAAAACATCTCCAACTTCAACTCTTTGTCCACAGACAACCCTGGGCGTTTGATGTATACAAGTGCTGTAGCTTGATCTCTTAAATTTTTTCAAATAATAAGTATCAATACCATTAGATATCCAACTTTCTACATTTGGAAACTCTTTTTCATCAACCCTTATAACTATTCTTTCTGATGAAACATATTCCACAATCCCAGATCTTTTTGCAATAATAACAGCTCCAGATGCCTTACAAACTTCGCTTTCCATGCCTGTTCCAACAATAGGAACTTGTTTCTTTATTAACGGAACCGCTTGGCGTTGCATATTAGCACCCATAAGAGCACGTGTTGCATCATCATGTTCAAGAAAAGGTATTAATGCAGCAGCTACTGAAACTAACTGTTTAGGAGAAAGATCAATATAGGTAATATTATCTACATTTGTATACAAGAAGTTTCCGTCATGTCTTGCAAGAACAACATCTTCCTTTATCTTTGGACCATGAGTTGCCTCTGCTTGCGCAATAAAATTATTAGCTTCTTCAAAAGCATCCAAAAATACAACCTCTTCCTTTATTTTACCATTTTCAACCGGACGATAAGCTGTTTCTATAAATCCAAGATCATTTACCATTGCATAGGTAGCCAAAGACGAAATAAGACCAATTGTCTGACCTTCAGGTGTTTCTATTGGACATATTCGACCATAATGTGAGGTGTGCACATCACGTATTTCATAAGTTGCTCTATCTTTTAATACCCCGCCAGGTCCCAAAGCTGACAATCTTCTTTTATGTGCAAGTTCTGCCAAAGGATTAGTTTGATCCATAAATTGAGAAAGTTGTCCAGTTCCGAAAAATTCTCTCATTACAGCACTCAAAGGTTTTACATTTAAAAGATCCTGAGGCATCATAGCAGAATTTGCCTCTATAACTCTAAATCTTTCATGGACAATTCTTTCTATTCTTGAAAATCCTAAATAAATTTGATTTGAAAGAAGCTCTCCAACCAATCTTACGCGTCTATTGCCCAAATGATCTATATCATCCAGTTCACCCTCACCTTTTTCTCTGAGATTGATAAGGTATTTTATAGTAGCAAAAATATCCTCTTTGGTTAAAGTAGTAACATCACTCTGTATACTTAACCCCAATTTTCGATTCATACGCATTCGACCCACTTCAGTCAAATCGTATGCTCGCCTAGAAAACAAAATATTTTCAAGTCTAGCAAGAATGTCTTTAGTAGAAGCTGTATCACCGGGCCATACTTTTAAATGCAATTCTTTCAGCGCTTCTTCTTGCGAATGACAACTATCTTGAGTCAAAGTAATAGCTAGAATAGGATGAGAAACATACCCGGATGTAGTAATCAAATCTATTTCCAATTCTTTAAATTTACTTAGTTGCCCAAATAAATCACTATTGAATACTTGACCCTGCTCAGCTAAAATTTCACCTGTTTTGTTATCAACAATATCCTTAGCTAAAACTTTATTTAATAGATGATGCTCTTTTAGAACAATTATATCAATTTTGGCCTTAGTAAGCTGATTTAAAATCTCTTTAGTAACTCTTCCACCAACCATATCTGTAAATGAAGTTGGCAACATATCTAGCTCTAAACGTTGCCCTAATAATGCATTATCAACTTTCTTATAAAATTCACCATTTTTTAAATAGATTTTATCTGAAGTATAAAACAATGGCACTATTTCGTCACGCTTTACACCTAAAGCCTGCAAAAAGGTAGTAACTAAAAGTTTTTTCTTTTTATCTATACGAACATATAAATAATCATTAGTATCAAATTCAAAATCAAGCCATGAACCACGCATTGGAATGATACGAGCCAAATAATAATTTTTGCCGCGAACGTCTTTCATTTTCTTACTTTTTGAGAAAACAACGCCCGAAGATCTGTGCATTTGACTCACAACAACACGATCAACTCCATTAATTAAAAATGTACCTTGATCACCTAATTTTATTCTTCCATTCTCTTGATATAAATCTATCATTACAGGAACATCGGCAAAAAAAATGTCTTGCTCTTTAATGTCCTTAATCTTCTTTTCACCTGAACTATTTACTTGCCAACTAATAAGCTGCATACGTATTCGCAATGACATAGAAAAAGTTTGACCACCAGCCCTACATTCATCAACGCTCATCGGCAACTTAATGGTTACTCTTGATAAACAATTAGAGCATGTCTTATAAAAGGCAGATTTTTTATTACAAAATTTGCATATAGAATCTTTTTCTAAGCGAGAACAATCAGATTTCTTACAAGAATTGCAACTCCAAGAATATCTATTATTTATACCAGTTAATTTTCCACAAGTACAAGCCCAATCACCCAATTCGTAACTAACATACTCAAGCGACATTTTGTCTTCATGCTCAATTGGAAATAGATCCTTTAAAACCCTTTCTAGGCCTATCTCTTTTCTTTCAGAAGGCAAATAGTCAAATTGTACGAACTCATTAAACGATTTAGATTGAACTTCTATTAAGTTAGGAACAGGTACTATATCTTTTAGTTTACCAAAAGATTTACGTAGTACCTTCTTACTTATATCCAAGTAAGACATTTAGTTGCTCCTTGTCTGATTATTGCTATGTAATAATTACTTAAACCCTATAAAAACATGCTAAAAAAATATGTTATGATAATTCAACTTTAGCGCCGGCTGCTTCTAATTCTGCTTTCATCTTATTAGCATCTTCTTTTGAAGCCGCTTCAGCTATTACAGTAGGAGCTTTTTCTGCTGCTGTCTTAGCATCTGTTAATGATAAAGTTGTTACCTTACGCAAAGCTTTTATAACATCAATCTTCTTATCGCCAGAATCTTTCAAAGTTACCTTGAATTCTGTTTTTTCTTCTTTTTTAGCATCTGTAGCCGCTGCAGAAGGAGCAGACGAAGCTGCCATCATTGGCATAGCTGATGAAACACCAAACTTCTCTTCTAATGTCTTAACAAATTGAGATAACTCTAAAACTGACATTTTTTCTATAGATTCTATAAGACCATCATGATTCTTACTTGACATAAGTTCTCCAAGAAAATTAATACAAAATAACTATCTAACTACTTTTAAGCCAAATTACTCTAACTCTTTTTTTCTTCTATTTGTTTCAATACAATCACAAGTCTCTTCAAAAGAGTATTTGCAACATTATGCAACCTAGAAATCGGTGCATTTAATACTCCACACAATTGAGCAAGCAACACTTCTCTTGAAGGTAAAGATGCAATAGCAAGTATAGCTTCTTTATCAACAACTTGAGATTCTACGGATCCAACAATAATTTGAAAAGCCACTTGATCTTTAGCAAAATCATTCAAAGTTTTTGCTACCATACTTGGATCATTCTTTGAAAAAACAACTGCCAATTGATCCTTTAAAAAAGGAGACAATGGCTGATAAGATGGTAAATCTTGAATAGCTAATTTAACTAGACGAGTTTTTGCAACTCTCAATTCGCCATCTTTGAGTCTCAACTCTTTACGCAAAGACTGCAAATTCTTTACAGATAACCCTTTATAATTAACTAAAAATGAAGCTTTACTATCTTTAAAATCTTGTTTAAGTGAATTTATAAGTAAATCTTTTTCTTGTCGATTCATCATGTACCTCTAAACATTAAATTTTTGAAAGCTCATCTAAATCTATACCTATTCCGACACCCATAGTTGATGAAATTGTAACTTTCCTTAAAAATTGACCTTTAGAAGATGCCGGCTTACTAGCTTGTAGTGTCTTAATAAAGGCTACAAAATTATCATACAACTTATTAACATCAAAAGATGATTTACCTATGGAAAAGTTTATAGCACCACTTTTGTTATTTTTGTAAAATGAACGACCCTTCTTTAGATCAACTACTATCTTATCTATATCAAATGTAACTGTACCATTTTTCGCATTAGGCAATAGATCTCTAGGTCCTAAAATTTTAGCTAGTTTACCCACTAGGCCCATCATATCAGGTGTAGCAACTACATAATCAAAATCTAGCCACCCTGAAGATATCTTTTCAACCAAATCATTAGTGCCTACAAAATCAGCTCCTGCTTTTGTAGCATCATCAGCATGTTTACCCTTGGCAAAAGCAATCACTCTTACTTTTTTGCCTACACCAGCAGGCAATAGAACAGAACCCTTAACAGCTTGATCTGCCTTTGAAGGGTCAATACCTAAAATAATATTTAAATCAACAGATTCATCAAATTTAGCATATGCCAAATCTTTTACAGCAGATAATGCTTCTTTAATAGTTAATTTTTTATTTAAAGCTTCCAGTTTGTTTTCTGCAGCTAAATGTTTTTTTCCATGTAATGCCATGACAAGCCCTTGTTTATTCAACTTTTAAACCCATACTTCGCGCAGAACCTGCAACAATTTTTTTTGCCTGATCCAGGTCCATAGCATTCAAATCAGGAAGTTTAACTTTTGCAATTTCTTCCACATCTTTCCAAGATATCTTTCCAGCACTTTCTATACTAGGCTTTGAAGACCCTTTGGTTAAATTAATTTTTTTCTTTATTAGTTCTGAGGTAGGAGCTGTTTTTACAATAAAATCAAAAGACTTATCAGTATAAACTGTAATAAATACAGGAACTGTTTCACCCTTTCTATTTGCAGTTCTCGCATTGAACTGCTTACAAAACTCCATTATATTAACTTGATGCTGACCAAGAGATGAACCAACTGGAGGAGCAGGAGTTGCAGCACCACCAGCAATTTGAAGTTTTATTTGAGATTTAACAATTTTTGCCATGAAAATTTTACCTCTATACTATCGTTTTACTTGATCAAAACTTAATTCAACAGGAGTAAGTCTACCAAAAATACTAACCATGACAGTCAATTTTTCAGCATCCATATCTATTTTATCAACAATGCCTACAAATCCAGCAAATGGACCCGCTATGATATCAACTTCAGAACCACTTTCAAATTCAATTTTATTTGAGGAAACTACAACCTCTCCCTTCATACTGGATACAATTCTATCCACTTCTTTTTGAGATAATGGCATAGGGTCTTTACCCCCAAGAAACTTCAAAACCCTAGGCAATGTAGCAACAAGGCGCATGGATTCAGGAGTAGGCTCAAATTCTACCAGAACATAGCCAGGAAACATTCGCTGATCTTTTTCCTCTTCTGAAAGAAATTCTTTAACCTTAACGGAAGGAACAAGAATTTCACCAAAATAATCTTGCAATCCCTTTTGGGCAATCTGCTTACTTAAATCTAATTTCACTTGATCTTCATAACCAGCATAAACTTGTATTACATACCAACGTTTCATCTCAGGAGTCCTAGAGTTTCCCTAAAAATATTAAACATATTCTACAAAAATGTATCTTGCTAACCAAGAAAAAGCAAAATCTATAGCGCCTAAATATATGGAAAATAAAACAATCAATATAAGAACTATAATAGTAGCTCCAATAAATTCCGGAAATTTAGGCCAAACTATTTTTAATAATTCAAACTTTACTTCTTGTAAAAACTGGCCAAGATTTTTCATTAAATCACCCAAACTTCTTAAACACTCACCATAAAAATTGCACCGTACAACAAATATGGCAGGCCAGGAGGGATTCGAACCCCCAACCCGCAGATTTGGAGTCTGCCGCTCTACCAATTCGAGCTACTGGCCTCTATTTAGTTTCTTTATGAGGCTGATGCTTACGGCAGCGAGAACAATATTTTTTCATTTTCAAAGACCCTATAGATCTTTTTTTATTTACAACCTGTGTATAATTTTTTTCTTTACAATCTTCACACATTAAATGTGAAGTTACTCTATTCTTTGCCATAAAAAACTTCCTTGCAGATAAAACCGCTCCAGATCCTCATATTAAACTGGAGCCCGCGACCGGATTCGAACCGGTGACCTCTTCCTTACCAAGGAAGTGCTCTAACCTACTGAGCTACGTGGGCACTTAATTCAATGCCTAAGTACCTATTAATAAGATAAAGGAAAAAAAGAAAAATACAACAATAATTTGGAGCTGGCGACTGGACTCGAACCAGTGACCTGCTGATTACAAATCAGCTGCTCTACCAACTGAGCTACGCCAGCATCGATTCTTAATATTTTTTTGGAGCGGGAAACGGGGCTCGAACCCGCAACCTACAGCTTGGAAGGCTGTCGCTCTACCAATTGAGCTATTCCCGCTTTATCAATTTTTTTTATAACCAAACTACCATTTTTCTATTTTTATTTTTAACTCAAAATAAAAATAGTTTTTTTATAATTTAAATCCTGCCCTACTACGCACTTACTTCGCTAAAGCTACGTAAGTTGCTTCGAAGGGCATACTTCGCACTTAAGTTACTGTATTAATAAAATCAATTCCTTAAAGAAGTATGGCTCGCCATACGAAGCTACGAAGTAGCGAAGTATGGTGGTGAGGGTAGGATTCGAACCTACGAAGGCTGAGCCAACGGATTTACAGTCCGTCCCCTTTGGCCGCTCGGGAACCTCACCTAGATTTCAAAAAAATAATTAATTTATTGTCATAAACATCTCAATAGGATATTGCTTTTTTTTGATCTTTTCAACCAAAATCTTACATTCTCTAAAATTTTTTTTGTATTTTTAAAATTCTTTCATTAGAGTTTTCATCATAATCTATATTTATTGCACAAAATTTTTCACCCAAAATTGGCTCTATTATTTCTGGCCATTCAATCAAGCTCATACTATTACTATCATGCAAATACTCATCAAACCCCAAATTTAAAAAATCTCCTAAATTCTTTATTCTATACAAATCAAAATGGTAAAAAGTTTTACCTTCAAAATTCTTATAAATATTAACATAATTAAATGTAGGGCTTACAATTTCATCATCCACTCCCCACAATTTCAAGAGCTCTCGCACAAAAGTAGTTTTACCTGCACCTAAAGGCCCTGTAAATGTAACTATCTGACATTCTTCTAACTCTTTAGATAATCTCTTAGAGGTCAAATCTAATTTATCCAATCCAAAAACAATAATCTCACTATTCATAATTTTTTAATTTTTTTTAAAATCTTTTTACTATTGTTCTCTAACTTTCTATCATCAATTAAATTTTTTACTTCAAAATCTTCTTCTTTAAAATAAATTCTACCACTTGCTCCCATCATTAATTCATCTAAATTTATATCAGATTCTGAACTTGTCTTATGCACTACAGTATCACCCCGAACCTTCTTAGGGATAATCCCTGTCTTTAAGTTATTAACAAACCCATAAAACTCTAAAGATTTTATTGAATCTATATTCAATTTAGACGCACAATCTCTTAGCTCTCTATCAGATGAAACAAGTAAAATATCTTTCGAAGAGTTTTCAGACAAATAATCTTTAATTACAGTATCAGCTGAATCTTTATATCCTGAATAAATAATTTGTATATTATTATACTCTTCCAATGAAGGAAATGGAAAATCTCCCCCATCAAAAACAATAACAATTTTATGATTTTTCTTTTTTGAATATCCTGCAAGCTCATTTATAAACTTAGATCTTATATCTGGTGAAACATCCGTAGATTTAATAACTTGTTTAATAAGATTATAACCATCTATAAGTAAGATCATTAAACCCCTATACTTAAAAAAAATAATATGTAATTTTATTATAACACATTATTTTAACCAAATTAAAGGTTATTATGCCACAGTTAACACATATGCGTCAGCGCATTAAGGCCATAGAAACTATTAAAAAAATTACTAATGCTATGCGCCTTATATCAATGTCCAGCCATTTACATCTAAGTAAAAAAGCTCCTTTTATTCAAAATTACAAAAAAGAGCTTTTTAACACTTTAAATGTGTTTTTATCTCTTGAGAAAAAATGGCAAGGAATATTAAATCCCAAATCTGAAAACAAAAAAACATTAATAATATTAGTTGGTTCACAAAAAGGCCTTTGTGGAACATTCAACAATACACTTTTTAATCTTTTTGAAAAAAAAGTAACTCCAGAAGAGTTTAATTCAGATTTTATAAGTGTAGGCAAAAAGGCAACAGACTATCTTAAAAAAGAAAACATAAAACTCATAGCTACTTTTGATCAATTCACATTTAATTCGCTAAACAAAATAACCAACAACATATTTCAAATAATCCAAAAAGCAAATCCCATTTATACAGACGTTATATGTTATAGCAATAGCCCAAAAAGTTTTTTCTCACAAGTGCCTGAAAGATATATCCTAGTCCCAGCTCAATCTGAAGAGTTTAAAAGCGAACAAGAATTTGTAAAAATTAATTATCAAGATTACATTTGGGAACAACCCGCTGAAGATGTTGCAAATACTATAACAAATGAATACCTTAAATTTGCAATCCAATCCATTCTCTTTAATTCAATTTTTGCCGAACAAGCAGCTAGGTTTCAATCTATGGATAGTGCTACAAGAAATGCTGACGAGCTTCTTGAAGATATGAAGCGCCTCTACAACAAAGTCCGTCAGACCAAAATCACCAAAGAAATCACCGAACTTTCCAGCTCAATGTAATATTTTCCAGAGTAAATTTTTCTATTGCTCGATATTGACAATTTGAAGAATATCTATATAATTATTTAATAATAAGTGATTTTTGTAATATTTAATCAAAATAGGGGCTTTATGAACAGAATATTAAAATTAGCGTTATTTTTAGTGATTTGCCAGGTTATTTCTATATCGGCTATGCAAGACAATGACAATTTAATTATACCTGAAGTAGAAACAAGAAGAAATCAAGAACATGATATACCTTTAGCAGAACAAAAACGTGCCACTGAAGATAAAGAAGAAAGCGAACTTAAACAAGCTGCTCAAACAGAAACAAAAGAAAGAGAAGAAAAGGTTGAAACAGAAGCTATAGCTCCTACCCCTGAAGATCAAATAAGACGTTTTGGTTCTCTTGAAAATTTAGCAGAAGATCTTGAACAAGGAAAAAATCCCTATAATCAAGGTGTAAGTTGCACAAGCAATTATAGTCTTATAGAAAACCATTTATTTCATCATAAAAAATCACTAAAAAAACTATTTAAAAAACATCTTATAAAAAGACAAGAACTTATTAAAAGATCGACCAATCTATCTGAGAATATAATAAATTTAATTCAAGATTATTATCACCCATCTCAATCTCCAACGGATGTTGTTAGAGAATTTGAAGAATACGCTGAATTTATTAAATCTCAGAAATCTTCAAATGAGATGTGTGCAGAAACCATCGATGAAACAATTACTGAAATTGAAAAAAGAATATTAAAGCTTTTACAGGATCAGCAAATAACTAATGAAGATCTTAAGAAAATGCTCCAAATAGCTGTTATACATGAGCTAACTGATTGGATGGAAAAATTAATTCATCATGGTGCTTTAAAAGATGGTAAAGCAAACGATCTACTCGATGTAGCTACACAACAAGAAAAATTAGTTTCTATTCAAATGCTCTTAAAAAATAAAAAAGATACAGATATTGATGTTACAAAAGCTCTACTTCAATTATTAGATAATAATACAATAAGTAAAAATCATATTGAAATAATAGCAGAATTAATAAATGCAGGAGCTGATGTAAAAAACACCTTAATAAAAGCATGTAGAATTGGAAACATTCAGATCATAGAATTATTCATAAATAATGGAGCTAATGTAAATAGAGTGCCCACCGCTTTCGACCTTTCACCGTTAATCTTTTCTATAAACAAATATTTATCTCATAAAGAACGTTTTAATGAATTGAGAACTTCTGAAGATAGATCTAGCTTGAAAGAAGCTGAAGAAGCAACAGATAAATATTTAAAAATTATCGAAATACTAATAAAAAATGGTGCAGATGCCTATATGAAAATTTTGGACGTTTCTGCTTTAGATTTAGCTCGAGGAGCAAATGACATAAATTTAATTCGCATCTTAAGACAAAGTATTATGCCTTATCCTAATTCTGCTCTCAACATAAATAATGCTATGGGTATAGCTCTACAAGAAAGATTAGATAACTACCAAGAATTATACAACAATAATTATGTTGTAAGAAAAACGAAAGAGACAAGGGCAAAGTTAGAAAATGCTATGACTACATTAAGACGTGAAATGACACGAGAGAATTTTCGAATATTTATAAATATCATGAAAAATCAACCTTTGCAAAGTATTAGTGTGTTTTCTTTAGGAGCCTTTTGCATGATTGGAGTATTTAGCACATTGGGATTAAAAATAGAAAAAATTAAGAAATCTTAGACTTAAACATTGCCCTCAGAAAAAACTTTAAGTAGCTCATAAACATTGCTGAAGTGATTAACTTCGTATGAGCCTTTTTCTATTTTCTGGCCGCGGGAAATAAAAATCTGCTCAATGCCAAATTTTTGTGCCTCACTAATGTGCATAGAAATATTATTTGTAGGTTTAATCTGGCCGGTTAAGCTGATCTCGCCAAGTGAGATTGATTTAGCTGGTAAAGCTAATTGAAAGAAGCTGGAAAGTAATGCAAGAGCTATGCCAAGATCAGCAGAACTTTCTTTGACCATAAACCCGCCGCTAACTTTAAAGAAAATATCATGTGAGCTAAATTTTACCTGAAGATATTTTTCTAAAATTGCAGAAATTAAAATAACACGTTTATGATCAACACCTGTGATAACTCGTTGTGGTACACCAAACTTTGATGGTATTATAAGAGCCTGGAGTTCTAATAATAAAGGTCGGGAACCTTCAAAACAACTAATTAAAACTGATCCAGGAGCATACGAAACATTCTGTAAAAGCTGTTGGTTAATATTTGGAACCTCTCTTAAACCTTCAGAACAAATTTCAAAAAAACCGATTTCATTAACAGAACCAAATCTGTTTTTTACTGAACGTAATACACGAATATTAAGCTGATCTTCACCTTGAAGATAAAAAACAGCATCAACCATATGCTCTAAAGTTTTTGGTCCAGCAATCTGACCCTCTTTGGTTATATGTCCGGTTACAATTACAGTAATATTATTTTCTTTTGCAAGTCGCATTAGCCTAAAACCAGCTTCACGAAGTTGCCCAACGGTACCAGACATAATTTGTTGTGTTTGAGTAAAATAACAGTTTTGTATAGAATCTATAATAACTATTTCAGGCTTTTGTGTTTCACATGTAGCAATTATAGCATCGAGATTACCTTCATCAGAAAATAACATTTGGCTTTCTTCATGAACTATTCTGTCAAAACGATGTTTGACTTGCGCTATAGATTCCTCTGAAGAAAAATAAAAAAGTTTTTTGGATTTCGCTAAATCATGGGCAATTTGTAAAAGCAAAGTAGATTTACCTATTCCTGAATCACCGGTCAAAATTAAAAAAGATCCAGGAATTAATCCGCCACCTAAAACTCTATCCCATTCATTAAAACTTGAAGATATGCGTTTTTTTTCAAATGAAACAGCTTGAGAAAGTTGCACCATCTGCAAATTCCCAGCACCCTTAGATGCAGCTACAAATTTATGCTCTTCTTGCTGCACGAATGTATTCCACTCATTACATTCAGGACAACAACCTAACCACTTTGGAGTCTTATAACCACAACCGGAACAATCGAAAAATGTTTTAATTTTGCTCATAGCAATACTTTTATTTTAAGAATAATAACTTATCCTTCGACTTCGTTCCTCATTGTGCTTAAGCACAATTCGTCACTTCCCTCAGGATGACTGGAGAAAACAAGCATTTCTCTAAACTTAAGTAAATAAAAACAAAATTTATATTTATCAATCTAAATAGTAAAATTAGGAATCAACCAGAACCATCCACCATCCGGTCATCCTGAGGGAAGCGCGAAGCGCGAAGTCGAAGGATCTCTTTTTCTTTCTTTGTAACAAATCCTTCCAATGCTTCCCATCCATGATTTATTAAAACTTCTTTTTTATCTCTTGTCCAACCTTTTAACTTGTGCTCTGCATTAAATGCTTCTGTTCTAGTTGAAAATTCTTCAAGAAATACTAGCTTCACTGGCAAAAGCGCAGCAGTGTATTCACTAGCCTTCCCTTCAGCATGCTCACATAATCTTTTTTCTATATTATCAGTGTGACCGATGTAATAAGCGCCGTTTCTGCATCTTAAAATATAAACATAAAATGGTTTCATTTTAAAAATAATCCTTCGACTTCGTTCCGAATTGTGCTTAAGCACAATTCTCCACTTCCCTCAGGATGACTGGAGAAGACAAAGTCACCTAAAAAAAACAAAACAATTATTCAATTATCTTAGAATGATTGAAAGAGGTAAATTCTTTCAAAATTTAGCCTAGGATTTAGTTTACACTTTTGTCTATAATATAACAATTACGGCAGCGGGCCTGGTAGCACTCTTGCGCGCCAATCATAATTAATGGGTCGTTATATTTAGCAGGCATATTATTAACAATTCGTTGAGTAAATTGTGCATCATTTCCACATTCAACGCAGACAGCTTTAAGCTTTGTAACATTATCAGCAAAGGCAAGTAAAGCGGGCATACAACCAAAAGGTGAGCCACGAAAATCTAAATCTAATCCTGCAGCTATAACACGTTTGCCGCTATCAACAAGCTTGAAAATAACTTCAACGATATCATTAGAAAAAAATTGCACCTCATCAATACCAATAATATCTGTCTTATCGTGCACTAAATCTAAAATAATTTTGGGATCGCCAACTTCAAATGCTTGAATTTTACTACCACTATGGGACATTACATACTCAATAGCTCGAACTCTATCCAAAGAATGTTTAAATGCCAATACATTTAATTTTGCTATTTCAGCTCTTTTTAATCTGCGAATAAGCTCCTCTGTTTTGCCTGAAAACATTGAACCACAAACTACTTCTAATACTCCTTTTGTTTTTTCTGTTTTTTTAACGAACATAATTTTACCCTTATTAAAGTTTTTATAATTATTAATTTTAAAGGTAAAAGAAATTTATGTTAAATGAAACTAAAAAATAAATCTAGTTTTGGTATAATAAATTGATTATTATCAAAATATAGACAAAAACAATTTTTATTTTTTCGAAAGTAACTCTATGCAAGAGTGTATTATAGTAGAACAAACTCATAACATTGAAGGCGAAATTAGTTTATCTGGAGCAAAAAATGCAGTACTAGTAATCATGGCATCAACATTGCTGAACTCTGGAAAAAATACACTCAGAAACGTTCCTAATTCAGAAGATGTACTTTGTATGATAAACCTTCTTGAAGAATTAGGCGCACAAGTAAATTTTGATCAATTAAATAAAGTTTTAGAAATAGATACTTCAACTGTAATAAACTACAAAGTCAGCCCTAATATAATGAAAAAAATGAGGGCTTCTGTTTTAGTAATGGGACCGTTATTAGCACGGTTTTCAAAAACAGAAATTTCTTTACCCGGTGGTTGCGTATTAGGCAAAAGACCAATAAATTATCATCTTGATAATTTTAAAAAAGTTGGTGTCACTTTTGAACAATCAGGGGATTATCTTGTTGGATCTACCAATAAACTTTTAGCAAAACGTTTAGCTCTTGAATATCCCAGTGTAGGTGCAACAGAAAATCTAATGATGTCTGCAGTTCTAACTCAGGGCAAGACTACAATTGTTAACGCTGCTTTAGAACCGGAAGTATTAGATTTAATTGAAGTTCTAAAAAGGATGGGTGCAAAAATTTCTATACTTCCACCAGCAACTATAGAAATTGAAGGTGTAAATACTCTTAATGCAGTAGAACATTCAATCTTATGTGACAGGCTTGAAGCAGGCTCTTTACTCTTGGCTGCTGCAATTACGGGTGGAAATATTCATATTCCCAATGCTTCAGCTAATTTGCTTGATGTATTTCTAATGAAACTAGAAGAAATGGGCCACTCTATTTTAATTGGACAAAATGGACAATCTATAAGATTAATGGCTTGTAAATCACCAAAAGCTGTTTCATTTAAAACTGCTCCATATCCCGGATTTCCAACGGACCTGCAAGCTCCTATGTTAGTCGCTCAAACTTTAGCTGAAGGAGTAAGTGAAATTGAAGAAACTGTTTTTGAAAACAGATTAATTCATATATTTGAATTACAAAAAATGGGTGCCAAAATTATTCTTGAAAACAACAATAAAGCTATTATCACCGGTGTAAAAGAATTAGTTGGAACAGAAGTTGTTGCTAGTGATATTAGAGCATCTTGCGCTCTTGTGTTAGCCGGTCTTGCTGCTAATGGCAAAACTATTGTTAAAGGTGTTCATCACTTTAAACGTGGCTATGATGCATTGGACCAAAAACTAAGATCTCTAGGCGCTCAAATTAAAATTGAAAAACAAGATATTTTACAAGATATCCCTAAAGAAAAAACTTTGGAAATCTAAAAGATCTCTTATGAACACCCATTCGTATCTGGAGTTTATCCTATGAAATCGAAGGAACAAGCTTCCGACTTCGCTAAGGCTTCGCCGGACAGGCAGGACGAACGGGTGCAGGAATAAAACGCGCTCGTGGTGAGCCTGTCGAACCATACGAGCATAGTTTAGTAATAGCTCTAAATATAGGAAATTAATGTTTTATCACTTAGCTACTTTTTTAAAACCAAGTTTATCTTGTTTTAATCTCATACATTATATATCATTCAGAGCCATATCTGCAATGATAACTACTCTATTATTTTCCTTTTTAGTAGGTGATTGGTTTATTAAAAAATCTAGCATGTTTAAGGCTGGAACACGTGAGTATACTCCCGAAAATCATAAGAGCAAATCTAGTACACCAACCATGGGGGGAATTTTTATTATCACTAACGTTATTATTTCAGTATTGCTTTGGTGTGATCTGACAAATCCAAAAATCTGGATTGCTTTAGGGTGTCTTATACTTTTTGGAATTATAGGTTTTATAGATGATTGCAGAAAAATAAAAAAACAACGTGGTATTTCAGCCAAAAATAAATTTCTATATCAAGTAACCGGCGCATTAATTATAGTGCTTTCTTGGTTTATTTTTGTACACCCTGAAACAACTTTATGTATACCATTCTTTAAAAACCTCAATCCCAATTTGGGATTATTTCTAATCCCATGGGCAATATTTATGATTGTAGGTTACAGTAATGCAGTTAATTTAACCGATGGTCTTGATGGATTGGCAACCAGCTCATTAATAACAAATTTCACAACATTTACGATAATTGCTTATCTTGCAGGTCATGCGAAAATAGCATCTTATTTACATATACCATTTGCCCAAACTTCTGAAATTGTAGTTTTTAGCTCAGCTTTAATAGGCGCATGTTTAGGGTTTTTATGGTACAATACATACCCAGCTCAAATTTTCATGGGAGATGTTGGCTCTCTTTCACTTGGAGCTGTTCTTGCATTAATTGCTCTTATGACAAAACAGGAACTTCTTTTAATTATTTCCGGTGGATTATTTGTAGCAGAAACACTTTCTGTAATCTTACAAGTTTCTTATTTTAAATTAACAAAAAAAAGATTATTCAGAATGGCGCCTATACATCACCATTTTGAGTTAATGGGCTGGAAAGAATCAACAATTACAGTGCGCTGTGGAATTATTTCTATACTTTTAGCACTCTTGGCTTTAATAACCTTAAAAATTAGATGAATTATCTTAAGCTAAAAACTATTTTTAGAACTTCATTAATTTGATCCAAAATCTCAGAATCACAAGATTCAATTTTTTTACCAAGTCTAATTTTATCAATAGATCTCACTTGATCTAAAAGAATTTTTCCCTTTTTAGAACCAACTTGAATCGCAACATCAAAAGGAAATATCTTTGAAGCCTTACTTGTAATTGGTGCTATAATAACACGTCTAGAAAATTCATTTCCTGCATCATTAGAAATTATAATTGCGGGACGTTTTTTATTAATTTCAGATCCTACAGTAGGATCCAAATTTACCCAATAAATTTCACCACGCTTAGGAAAATTCATTTCCAATCCTCTAAGTCCAAAGCGCTCCAATCTGAAATAGTCTCATTTCTATCAGGATCATTCTCTGCTTGAGCATAAGCTTTTTTTAACAATTCAGTTTTTTCTTGTAAAGCATCATTGATAGCTTGGGTCACAAATAAACTCATCTTTCTTTGACCTACCAAAGAGTGAAGCAATTTATGTGTATCAGAAGGTATAGAGAATGTAACATTAACCTTTTTCATAATAGCCTCCTTTATTCAATAAATACATAATTAATATTTATTATATATTAATCCAATAAAATATACAAGTATTAATAATCAATTTATCTCTAAATTTCTCTGGTAGTCTTTTTGGTCATAATATACATAATCAAACCCACTGCCACAATCGATAAAAACACTATAAATGGCAACGCGCCTTTAGTAAAAAAGTTATAAACACAAAATGAAAGAAGCACAACACTACTAAGTATTGCTAAAACAGAAACTGTTCTTAAACTCACTTGTTTGTAAGATGCATAAAAAAGAGCTATAGCACAAAAAAAGTAAGTAAATGTTAAACTAAACGAACTAATTTGCTGCAATAAAATATTATTACCTTGTGTTACCATAAAATAGATTCCACAAATTAAAGCCTCTGCTATAACACAAATAATGGGAATATTAAATTTGTTTAACTTAAGAATCAATTTTGGCCAAAATGTATGACCATTTTCTGCCAAAGTATATAAGTTCCAACTATTACTAAATAAAATTCCATAAGCTCCACCAAGGGCTGAAGAAGCAGCTGCTAACTGAAAAAAGTGGCCCAATCTTGTTCTTAACAAATCATTCAAATTAAAAAAATTTTTCATCAAAAATGGAAAGGCTTCGTAATATTTTTCTGCTTTTAAAATTATTGGACCGAGCATTGTATAAAATAAAAATTGGTAAGAAAAATATATACAAGCTACAATCAAGAATGAAATTAAAACTGCTTTTGGAGCATTCTTATCTGGATCCTTAATTAATCTGCTAAAAGAACATGCTGATTCAAAACCGGCAAATGCATAAATAACTAAAGGTATTGCCGGTAACATTTCTGCAAGATTTGCGTTAGCTGCAATTATATGTTTCGTAGAAAAAAAGTATAACCCACTTAAGATAACAAATGTTATTGGAATCATTTTGCACAAAATAAACATAAACTGTATTCTGCTACCAGCCCTTAAATTTAACATGTTTAATATTGCAAAAACAGATATGACAAAAAAATCTAAAACTAAAACATTTACTGAGCTTAAAATTGGAATCACTGACTGAGCTGTTGAAGAAAAGAAATGGACCATCAAACTTCCAGAAGAAAGCTTGCCTACAAAATAGATCCACCCTGTTAAAAATCCAAAAAAAGTGCTAACTTCCTTGCTACCAAAAGTATAAAAAGTACCCCCAGGATGTAACCTTAATAACTCAGCAAGAGTTAATACTAGAGGCAACATTAAAATTCCTACGATTATATAGACAACAGGCCCCAAAATTCCAGGCTTGGAAAGCGATATCATATTAAGAAAAATCCCTGAGCCCATTATAATATTAATGTTAATCAAGATTGCAGTTGTCAACGAAAGTTTATATTGTTCTGTCATATTTTTTTAAACCAGTTTTTAGGTTAAAATTAAATTTATTTATAATTTTATCATAAAAACAAATAAAAAAGGGAATGTTTTTTCACATTCCCCAAAATTTAGATGATAAATTAATTATTTAAGTTTACATAAGTTTAAGTTGAGGAAAATCTATATTTTCGCCTTCTTCAATAGAAACTTCATATTTCCATTTGCCCTCCCCACTACCATCCCAATGTGTAAATATAGCAACATACTGCGATTTGTTTTTTAACTTAATCGCAACATCTTTATAATCCGATTCATTAAAAAACATAGCTCCTTCATTAATATCTTTTTTTGTAATTTTTAATGAAGCAAGTTTTTTAGCTATCCCCTTATAATGAGTGATTAAAAAACCGTATTTACTGTCTTCTAGTAAAGGTATGTTTCCTTGTATGTAAATATTTTCTTCTTTTTGCATGTATTTATAAATAGCATATACAGAAGCTAGTGATACAATAGCTGCACCTAACATTTTTTTCTGACGAGAACTAAGTTGATTGTACTTACTTTTAATTGTGTCGAAATTCATTGCTTTAGTTTGCGAAATACAAACCAACGATATCAAAAACAATTTATTCAGTTTCATAAAACACCTTTCTATGTTAAAAATAACTATTTTACTGGAAAAAAGAAATCTACAAATATTGGTGTAGCCTTTAACAATACAAATAAACCAGGAGTAAATATTGCCATAATAATTTTTACTGAACTTGGTATTTTTGTTTCTAATTCAGGCACCACTTTTTGGATAATTCTATTTCTACTAATTTTAGCCTGTTCTTTTTGAATAATCTCTTCTTCAGTGCAATCTTTTAGATCCTTAAAACTAAACAATATAGAATCAGTTATAGAAGTTGCAATTTTAGCTTCTAAGGCACTATCAATAACACCAATTTGTTGGTATTCAAAAGGATTTTGCTTGAACCAGCCTCTTACAAAATCAAGACCAGAAAATAATAGTTTTAGTTTTTTTACTTGAGAATGTTCTGGAGCTACTTTATCCAAATTTTGCATGACCTGATTTCTTATTCGAACCATTCGAGCTTTAGTCTTAAGCTCTTCTTCGTTACAATTTTTAACAAGCTTAAAAAATAGCAAAATTGAATTTATTGTTTCTTCTTCAACTGCCTTTTCAATTTTAGCATTAACTTTGTTAACTACGCCATTATACGCTGATTTGACTAACTTAAAAGCACCATATACCAAAGGTACTACTGTAACAACTTTAACAACATTTTTCTGGCCTTGGCTTAAATTATTCCAACAATCTCTCAGGCCATCAAAACTGTCTGCACAAACTTGATTAGATATAAAAAATAGAAATAATATTAATATTTTATTTAATTTCATAACTAGATTCCAGAGACTTCATCCTCATAATCATATTTTCCTGTTCTAGATTGTTCTATCGTTATAAATCTAACTTTAAAAAGACCTGAATTTATTTGGATGAAAACTTTCCCATTATGAATTTTAATTTGGGATTTATTGATTTCGTCTATTGTAAGTTCCAACTCATCATCGATTAAAATATCAATTCCAGGAAATAACTGAACTAATTGATCAAACTTTGAACCATTTGCATCATTATACAAATGCAGAACATCTTCTTTTTTTACCACACTTAAAACTGTTCGTTCATTAGCTTCATCAACAAGTTTCTTTTTTAAATAAATTAATGATGCAACAATAGCACTTGCCACAATAGCTTTTTTAGTAAAACTTTTAAAAGTTCTGCTAAAATTCATAGCTTGCAATTGCGAGACACTAATTAACGAGATTAAAAGTAATATTTTATTTAATTTCATAAATCCCTCTATGTTTGAAAAAAAAATATTAAAACTTGATTAACTTAAAACTTTGTAAAATATTTTTAATTGATTCACCAATAATTTGGAAACTTTCTTTAGTGTATCCACCTGAAAGCAACATTAAAATTGGAATTTTATTCTCTAAAGCTATCTTAAAAACAAACTGATCCCTTTCTATAATTCCAGATTTAGAAACAGACATTTCACCAAGAGGATCATTTTCAAAAATATCTGTTCCTGCATTGTAAATTATAAAGTTAGGTTTTTCTTTTTCTATAGCTTTTGCTAACTCTTGTTTTACTAAACTTAAATATACAGAATCTTTTATAAAAGATTTTACAGGATAATCATATTTTATATATTTTTTTACTTCAGTATCATTTGGATAAACTTGACTGTTATAAACGTCAAAAATTATAACACGCTTATCATCTTTTAAAATTTCTTCATGGCCATTACCTTGATGAGCATCAAGGTCGATAATCATAACTTTAGCTTCAGACTTAAATTTCCAAACTTGTTTTACAGCAAGTGGTATATCTGCATATACACAAAAACCTTCTCCATTTGATGATTTAGCATGATGATATCCACCTGAAAAATTTATAGCCCATCCATGATTTAAAGCTAACTCTGCTCCTAAAATAGTACCTCCAGTTGCTAACCTCATTGAATCTAATAAATTGCTTTGTAATAAAAAGTTAGGCACATAAGCTAAAGGAGCAATTTCTGTAATCTTAGCCACAACTTGAGACTTGTTTAAGCTATCTAAATAATCTTTTGTATGAACAGTTAAAAGCTCTTCTTGCGATACCATTCTAGGTATATGGAACCAACTTTCATTAACAACAGCATTTTGAATCAAATAATTAACAACTTTGCCATATTTCTGTGAATCAAATGGATGCAACTTTTCTAACCCCAAAAATGAAATATCATAATTTTTGTGAAAAATTAGAGGAAGTTTTCTAGTATTTACTACATTACGTACTTTTGGAGTAAAATTTTTGAACTCTTTAATACCTTTAATCGAACCACAATTTATTGCTATAACACAAAATAACAAAATAAAAGAAAAAAATTTCTTAAAATTAATTATCATAGGTTTCCCCTAAATGAAAAGGTTTAACTATTACTCTTTAAGGCTACCAAAGCTAGAAATTAATGCAAAAGCCCACTCATAATACTAATAGAATAAATATTGATTATTTGTTAACAAATGCCAAGTACATAGCTATTGATCCTGCTACTGCAGCGTTAAGACTTTCCACATTTTTAGCCATAGGCAAACTCATTTTCTGATCGCATACTTTCAAAACTTGATCTGAAATACCATGGGCCTCATTACCAACAACCAACAAACTATCTGTCAAATCAATCTCATTTGGTTTTTTACCATCTTTAACAACTAACGCACACAGCTTTAACTTACCTTTAGTTGCTAATATTTTTTCTAAATCTATTTGGAAAATATTTACCTGCCCTATAGTGCCAGCAGATGCTTGTACAACTTTAGAAGCCCAAGGATCAACCCCTTCAAAAATAACAACTGTTTTGATCCCTACAGCTGCTGCAGTTCTAATTAATGTCCCCATGTTTCCTGGGTCCGAAATACCATCTAAGACAATACCTGAACTTAAATCTCTAGTTGAAGGATGTTTAGGAATCTTAAAAACTCCAACTAAACCACTTGGAGTTTGAACTGTACTGATTTTTTCCATCACACTTTTAGTAACTATAGTTACATTCTGTCCTACTGTTATTTTCAAAGCATCAGCCTGCATTTCTTCTAATACATACAACTGTTCAAGCTCTACCTTAGAAGATATCAAAGTCTGGCAGATCCTAACCCCTTCTGCCAAAAATTTACCCTGCTCTTGCCTGCCTTTTGATGCATGTAATTTTTGAATATTTTTAATTTGTTGATTTTGTAACGAGTTAATAATTTTCATTTAAAAAGCCTTATTTATAGATATACTAAGTTTATATATAATCATTAAAAATAAAACAACATGCAAATCAAAAGAAAATCTTTTTATCTCTCAGTCTTATTTGGAATATCGATAGTATTATCTTCCTCAGAAATCTACTGCATGCAAGAAAACAATTTTCCTAAAAAAATCCTTGTTAGAAGTTTACGTGAAATAGCGAGACATAAAATAGTAAATAAGTTAGAAGTTTTAGATATGATATTTGCGTTTATATATATGTTAATGCTTCCTATATCAATAAATGCATACCTAACGAACAAAGACCTTACCCCTAATGACATTTCTCATGTATTACGTTTCTATGCTCTATTTAGTATATTTTTTTTATTTATTTCATATGTAATGATATGGGCAGAAATTAAAGAAATAAAAGAATTCATGGCAGACAAAAAAATAAGAGTAAGAAACGTATTAAAATCCGGTCCACAAAATAAAAAAGATTATATAATAAATCTGGAATGCTCAATATGTTTGGGCACTAATGGTCCCTTGTACTCAAACTCAAATACCAATTGTCCACATTTATATCACTCTTCATGTTTAAGCCAATGGCTAAATACATCAAATAATATAGATAAACCAGGCATGTTAAAATGTGTAATTTGTAAACAATCATTAAACTGTTTATTAATAAAAGAAGATGAAAGCAAAAAAGACGTTTAGATTCTTATCAATTTTATTTTTATTTTCTATATTTAAAAATGCAAAAGGCAGCCAGATTACTTGTACAAAAAATCTACCAAGAACTCTATATACAAAAAATCTATTATGCATAGAAAATCAGTTCAACAAAAAAAATCTTGGGCCTTCTTTCTTGCCTCATGCATTGACTGTTATTATCTTGATGGATATATCTCTGATCCATCAATTAATTATAGATATTATTGCAGGTAATTATCAAAACACATTTGTAACAATTGGAATTTTAGTTATGCCACTAATTTTAATTTCCAGTTACATTGTTCATTATAAAAAATTAAATAAATTCAAAGCATTGGATGAAATAGTTGAAAAGTTAGAAAAAAATATTCCAAAACATTCAAATGAAAACTATGAGAAAAAATGTTTAATATGCCTGAGTGATGAAGAGAAAAGTTTGTACATGAATTTGACATGTGGCCATTTTTATCACAAAGAATGTTTAAGTAAATGGTTAAACGTATCTGTTAAAAACAGTTATGAAAATATTTTTAAATGTGTAGTATGCAAGAAATGTCTAATAAAACTCGAATTACAAAAAAATGAATAATAAAATATCAGCAAACTTTTTAGTCTTATTATTTGGAATTTCCACAACATTGTCTGTCCAACAACTAAAATCTATGGAACAAGTTTCCAAAAATCTATCAAAAGTTATATATGCAAAAGATTTAGTATCAAATTACAATGACAAATATATTGATGACCCAGAAGATTTAGGTGCTATAAAAGGTTTAAGTGTTGCTCAGTTAATGATGGCTATAGGATGTATAGTGGGATGTATAGAATGCATAACAACTACTGACCATATTCCGATAATCATATTTTTAGGATCTTATATTGTATGTACTCTTATTAAATTGCATTATTCCTATAAAGTAAGTTTAAAAAGAAAATTTGATGCTTTAAGTGCTTTAGATGAAATAGTCGAAAATTTAGCAAATGAAAAACCAAATCTAGAGAATAAAAATTATGATAAAGAATGTCTTATATGTTTAAGCGACGCAACAGAAAATCCTTTATATATAAATTGTAGATGTAGCCACTATTATCATGAACATTGCCTAAAAACATGGTTAAATCAGGCAAGGATGGATAATAATGAAGATATTTTCAAATGTATTAAATGTAAAAAAATTTTAAATAAACTTGTTTTAAGCAATCCAGATTAAATTCTATCTTCCAAAATTCGATTCTTATGATCTTGCAAAAATTAATAACTTAGAATAATCGCCTTTATCAGCTAATTGCAATGCTTCTATATACTGTTTTCGTATTGGTGTTACTTTATATAAATCTTGATACATTCCCCAGCTAAATCTAACGCCACCTTCGCATGTTATTAAAAGATCTGCCATTAAGCGTGCATGTCTTCCATTTCCGTTTGAAAATGCATGTATCCATACTAAATCTCGATGAAATCTTATAGCAATCTCATCTTTTGAAAATGTATTATGATTGAATTGATATTGCACATTATCGCAAAGTTTTTTAACTTCTATGGGGATCAGGCACCAATTAATACCAATATTTTTTTCTGACTTACGAAATTGACCTGCCCATTTCCAAGTTTCATTAAACATATGATTATGAAGTTCCTTTATAAAGGCAAGAGTCAAAATATCTTTTTGTTTAAATGCCCAATCTTGAGCTTCAAGAATGTTTTTTTCTTCCCAAGCATTTAACTCTTCTTGGGTTTCAATATGTTGAGGAATCAAACCTTCAAGTTCTTCACTTTCTATTGGAGTTGCACCAATAGGATATTTAAACTTCATTCATCATTCCATAATTTTTTCGGATTTCCTTGCAACAATTCTTCGACTAAATCCTCTTCCTGCTGCTGGATCTGTTTTTTATTTAGACCCTGCTGCTCTAATTTCATAGAATGATTCACTAAGCTAATTTTTTCTCTTGCAACTTTTCTTGCCTGATTTTCAACTATTTTATTAAGTGGTTCTAATGGTACAAAATAGTAAACTAACTTACAGCCCATAACCTGAGCAGCTTGTTCCAGAGTTGCCAAACTAATGTTCTTTTTTCTTTCACGATTTTCCATTGCTATGATATTGGCCTGACTACAATTTAACATTTTTGCCATAGCTCGACTGCTAATTCCTAAGGCTTCCCGAATCGTATTAATCCATCCTCTCCTTGGAATAGGTTGGTTAGCAATTTCTGTAACAGGGGACAATTTATCTTGCACTTGCTGAAGTCTTAATTTTTTGAAACCGTTTGTCATATTTTATTTCCTTTTTGATAACTTATAGATTATCAAAAAATTAAAATATGAAAACCTAAAAGTTATCAAAATTTACAAAAAGATTAATTATCTTAAAGCAATAACATTAAATCAAGTTTTATTTCAAGTATGTTTACACAAATTTAAATTTTATCATCTATAATTCTATTTCTATAATCCTGCATCAACTGCATCATAAAGTGTAAGTTGTGAATAGTCGCTAAAGTATAGCCCGTTAATTCGTTAGCCTTAAAAAGATGATGTAAATATGCAAGAGAAAAATTAGTACAAGTAAAGCAGGCGCAATTTTTATCGACAGGGTTAAAATTATTTTTGTTAGCGCTACTTAAAATTTTATGAGTTCCATTCCAAGTAAAAAGTAATCCATGCCTAGCACAACGTGTAGGATGGGAACTATCCATAGTATCTATACCATTTTTGATACATTCTTCTACTGAATTAAGATCACCAATTCCCAAAAGATGATTAGGCTTTTCTTCAGGTAATAAAGGCACAACGAATTTAAGTAATTCAAAAAGCTCAGAATGATTTTTGCCTAAACTACCGCCAATTGCATGCCCATCAAAATCAAGAGAACTTAAATAAGCACAACTTTTAGCACGTAACTCCTGATTTATTCCACCATGAATAACACTATACATAGCTTGATTATTTAGATTACTTAAATGTTTTTCAAGCGAACGTTTTTCCCATCGGTGAGTTCGCTCTAAAGATTTTTTTAAATCTTCCTGGGACATATGATACGGTGGTAACTCATCTAATGGAATTATAATATCTGTACCTAGATCTTTTTGTGCCTGAACAGAAGTTTCCGGAGTTAATAAAATTAGATCACCATTTCTATATGATCTGAATAAAACACCTTCTTCAGATATTTTTACTACTGAATTATCTAATTTTTTTTGTCCCCTACTTTTAAGTTCATCTTTAACAGTACCATAAGCCAAACTAAAAACTTGAAAACCACCAGAATCGGTTATTATAGATTTTTTACGCCCCATAAACTTGTGTAGACCACCAGCCTGCTTTATAATTTCAGTTCCTGGCTGAAGCATTAAGTGATATGTATTACAGAAAAGTAATTGAACTCCAAGATCATCAACAGTTTTACTGTCTAAAGCTTTTACAGTTGCATTAGTACCAACCGGAACAAAATTAGGAGTATCTATTATTCCATTTGGAGTATGAATTCTGCCAACTCTGGCACGAGATTTTTTTGATTTATGTAAAATTTCAAATTTAAAATGCATTTATAAGCCTTCTGCAAAAAGCTACCAAAGGCGCAGCCAAAATAATTGTAAGAACTTTAATTCCATAACTAACTAGAAAAATTTGCCAGAAACCTTCTACTATCCCATATAGACCTAAAAAGCTAAATAACAATGTATCTACAAATTGGGAAATTATTAAAGAGCTATAATTACGTAAAATAAAGTTTTTAAACTTTTCTTTAAAATAACCATATAATATTGCATCTAAATATTGGCACGCTAAATATGCAACGAGCGATGCTAAAACTATTCGTGGTGCAAATTGCAAAAGATTTGCATAATGGGATTGCGTAAAATCAAAAATATTAGGTGCATAAACTAAATGTATCTGTGTCATTATTAGATAAAATATTAAAATAAAGAAACTTATCCAAATTGCTTTCTTAGTTATATCTTTACCAAAATATTCTTGTAGTAGATTTAAACTCAAACTGCTACCAACTGAAAAAACATCTGCACATGTAGCGCATAAACCAAATAGAATAATCTGCTTAGTTACAAAAAGATTTGAAAGTACCGCTTGAATACATAATAACGCTACCAAAGCTTCTTTGCCAATTCTGGAAGCAACTATCACAGCTATAGAAATTATAACTGCGTGAATAATAAAAATTAACTCATTTGTTAGCATAAAAATTCCTACTGGAAATTAATAAGTTTTTTTAAATAACGCCTTTGACACCATATTTTTAAAGATGTATTCTATGATTATAGCGTAATTAATATCAATTTTTAAGGGGTTCCATGAAATCACTAAATTTTGTAAATCAAAGTCTATTTCTTAAATTCAGCGTCTTTATATTTTTGTTCCACACTACACAATCATACAGTTCTTCAAGAATAGGCAAATGTATATCTTCTTGCTATAACCTTCTACCTGAATGGTACAAAAGAGATAAGATAGAAGCTTGCCAAATAAGAATGAATAAAGTGTATGCAACATTAAATGAAGCAAACCCATTCCAAGAACTTGCTGAATCAGTTTTTATTTCATTTCATGGTTCTGAAGCTACGCGTGAACTTATGTTCCTACACAAATCATTACCTATAATTAGACAACATGGTGGAGGTAGAGCATATGCATCCAAACTTAGAAACTATATAGATTCATTAAATAATATGTTAAATTCATGTAATCCTATATACAATGAATCATTACAAGAATTTGGAATTTTAAAACAAAAAGCAGACCCTACTTTAAATAAGTTATATAACTTAGAGAATGTTTTAAAAAACAATAAAAATTATTTTAAACTACAAAAATTTTACTCACAATTAAACTTAAAATATCAAGCTGAACTTTCTGCCTTAGATAGACTAGCTCATCCATGTAGTTCTTCTATTGCGCTTTTAATAGCAGACATAAGAAGAGTAAATAATTTTTGCTGTTACAACAGATACCCGTGCAAAGAATATTTGCAAAAAATCTATGCTGATTTGAATGACTTGGCATACAATTCTCAACAATATTCACAAAAATATCCTCAACTTGCATCTGATCTTAATAATCTATCTAATGATTTAAATACCATAAAAAACATTCTTTTGGCTGACGCAACATTCAGATTAGAATATGAAGATGAACTAAGACGCGAAAGATTATATCTTGAAGAACAAGAAAGAGCGCGTCAAGAAAGAGAACGTTTACGTCAAATAGAAGAACGCTACAGACAACAAAGAGAAATTGACAGATTAAACAGAAAAGTAAGAAATCTTGAAACAGAAAACTTAATTTCAAACATAGCTGCTACATTCCAAAAACCTAAAACAGTATATGTTCCTGTAAAACAAGAAGTTGTTAAAGAAGTCGTTTATGTTCCTGTTAAAGAAGAGAAACCAAAACAAACAACAACATCTGATAACAATGAAAAAGAAACTCATAATTCTTATCAAGATAAAATGAAAAGCGAAATAGTTGCAGCAAGTACAGATGATGATTTGCCACCGGCTTTCGATTACTAATACCTTATCTTTCTATATTCAGACATCATAAAAACTGATATACTTATTAACAAGTTTTATAAGATAAGAAAAAATATAGAGATAAGGGAAAAAAATGAAAATTGTAAATACTACAAAAAAAATTGTTTTAATAAAACTTGGTTTACTTATTTGTGCATCATCTTTTACATCCAAAACAAAGAGTGTTACTTCTGAAGAGGCTTTCATAGGTGGCTGTGCGATAGTTGCAACTGTTGCTGTAGGCACAATAGTTTATTACAGGCTAAATCCTTCTATTAACACGATAAAAGCTAAATCAGTTGAAAGCCTACAAAAAGCAATTGCTTATGATTCTACAATTCAAATTTTAAACAGAAAATATAATATAAATTATTTATCACCTTTGGATCAAAGAAAAGTAGTTGATACAATTGACGAATATACTTTAAATGATTTATATTTTCATGTTAATTCAGCAAGCTCTCCTGAAAACTATCTCTCTAAACTTCATTATTTATTAGAAGATTTAAGATATTGCCAAGAAAAAATTGAAAGTAAATTTAGAGGTTCCAATAATATTTCTGAACTTGAAGGTAATATACTTAGAGAGCTTTTATCTAAAACTAAAAGATCAATCAATGAATTAGGGTTTTTAAATTTGTATGTCAGCTCACATCTTAGTTTCTTTAAATTACAATCAACCTTCTCTAATTTAAGTCAAAAATTTAATATTGAAATAAATATTATAAATAAATATCCTGGTTATCAAAAAAATTTAACATATAACCCTTTGGTTGAAGAAATTAAAGCTTCTATTCGAGGTAAATATTTTAATGAACTTTATCCTCTAACAAGGTTCGTAAATGATGTTAATATCGATTTAAATAAGCTAGATAATGAAACAAACAAATTAGTTTATAATTACACTTTTATCAAAAACTTATCTTATAAATTAAAATCAGAATTAACATTCATCAAATCCTGTGTTACTGGAAGCACAGAATATTTAAATGAAAAACAAATGCAAGAAAATGCTAGAAAAGAAAAAGAAAAATTGGCTTTAAAGGAAAGAGAAGTTCAAGCTAAAGAAGTAGAAGCTAAGGCTAAAAAACAAGAAGCTGAGGCTAGAGAACGTCAGGCAGAAGCTAAAGAGCTTGAATTGCAAATCAAACAACAAGAACTTGCCCTTAAAGAACAAGAATTAAGAGATAGGCAACAAGCAAATCAAGTTCAAGGGTAAGCTATTGCTCTGCAGCTTCTTTTTCTTGAGGTTGATCATAAAGATAGCCTGAAACAATTTCTGCTATACCTGGTATAAGAGGTGTCGCTTGAAGTACTCTTTCTACAGTTGATTGTTTAAGTTTCTTTTGTGCTTCACAAGCAGAAAATGCTGGATTTTGACATTCCAAATATTCAATTATGCGGTTTAAATTGCTTAAAGGTACACCATTGATTTTAACTACATTAAAATCTCTTATACGTACTGCATGGCGTGTTTTAAAAAATTTCGCTTCAGCTAGAGCATTTCGTCCCTCTTTATTTTTTATGTATAAATCAGCACCATGCTCAACTAAAAATATAACGCTTTTTAATCTACTTCCAGCTGCCGCTTCAATTAAAGGTGTATTTCCTTTTTCATTGATCATATCTATATCATAACCTTGCTTGAAGAGTCTATCAGCAATCTCAGGACTAGACCCATAAAGCTTCACTATTGTATTGTTACTTAGTTCTTTTAATACTAATTCATTAAAAAATGTCTCTACCTCTTTTTTGTTATTACTTCCACTTCCACATATCGTTTTACAGAATATTTCACGCTTTTCATCTCTTAGTCCATGTTTCCTTAACATTCTATATACATCAAACGAATTACCTTTGCATGACAATACTCCAGAAAGTATAAAATACCTCCTCAATATATTAGGATCTACTCCTTTTATAAGTAAAACTTCTAAATTAGAAATATCTCCCTTTTCTATTAAATCACATAAATATTTTGTTATGACAGCTTGATCAATATGTTTTAATAATAGCTTTATAATAAGATCATTATTAGTGCTTATTGCCTTAACTAAATGCTTCTCAAAAATTTTAGCACCACCTTCTACTATTTTTTTTACATTTTCTAATTTTTCTTCTTTTATAGAATTATAAAGTTCATTCATACCTAATGAAATTTCTAAATCTAATAATTTTTCTTCTAATTGTTCTAAATAACTATTTATTCGCTTCCTGCTTATTTCATCAATATCGGGGGCTAGCGACAAAGCACGTACCTCATCTATTTGCGCACGTATTATCTCTAACATTTGAATATTATTACTACCAATCTCATCATTATTCATCTCTATTGCAAAAACAGATGTAAAAAAAGTAAATAAGCTCAGAATTATCAAATTATTCTTAAAATTCATAAAACCCCCAAATTAAAAGCAATTGTTAACTATATATTAAAGATATAATAATACAAACAGAATAAAAACGCAAGCGTTATTTTAATCCAATAATGGATATTCTTTAAACCCAATTAATTGGCATTCAGGCTTGGGAACAATACCATATTGATCCTTAACCATCTGCTGAATTTGTCTTACAAGCGTAATAATATCTGTAGTAGTTGCTGCACCTAAATTAACGATCATATTAGCATGCTGATAAGATACTATCGCATCTCCAACTCTTAACATACCCTTAATACCTATTTTATCAAGATAGTAAGCAACATGAATCATTTTTTTGCCGCCACTTTCAAGAGTTACTTCATCCTCATAAAAGTTTCTGAAAAAACTTCCACATGTTCCTTTATTAGGATATCTTTTAACACGATGTCTAATTATTTCATCACGTCTGCCCTTTGCATATGCAATTTTAAAAATATCTGCATTTTTTAATTTAAAAGTAGCATCAATTAAGTAATATTGTTTAGATTGTAAGGTAGAATTGTTATAACCAAAGTTAAACCATGCATTATCTACCATTAGTATCTTACCTGTAGATTTTTCAATTACAGTAGCACTGTGTAAAAATTGACTCAATAGAAACTCAAAATAATGAATGTTAATATAAACAGAGCCACCAACGGTTCCAGGAATTCCACTAAACTCTTCAAGGCCAATTAGATTATTTTCTAAACATTTATTGATTAAGTCTTGAAAAACAACTCCAGAAGCAGCAGTTATTAAACTATATTCATCATCAAAATCCTTTATTGAGATGTATTTTAATTGGGGTTTAATAACAAGGCCATCAAAATCTTTATCATTTATTAAAATATTTGCGCCTTGACCTAAAACAAAAACTTTGTGATTGTTTTTTTTTGCAAAATCCAGAGCAAAAATAAAACCATCTATATCAGATGGCTCGACATAATAACTAGCATTACCCCCTGTAAAAAACCAATTCTTATCTTTAAGGGAAACTTTTTCTTGAATTAATGGAACATTATAAAAGTCTGAAATAATATTTTTTAAAATATCTAACGACATAATATTAGATTTCTACCTTCTTAAAATATGGACGTACATTTACTTTGCCACTATTAATCAACTCAGCACACTCTGTACTGCAAGTAGATCCTAAGTTTTGTAAACATTCCTTGCAACATATAAAATGCCTATTACAAACAGCATTCAAACAATTTTGATATTCATCACATTGGACACCACAAATAAAACAATTACCAAGAACATCATTATTTACTTTAACCGTTACTCTTCCATCAAATACATAATTTTTGCCCCTAAAATAGCCTTCAGGATACTGCTCAATATACCTATGAATTCCACCATTTATTTGATATACCTCTTTTGCTACATTTTTTAATTTTAAATATGAAGATGCTCGCTCACAACGAATTCCACCTGTACAATACATCAATACATTTTTATCTTTAAAAATTTCAATGTTTTTATCAATATACTGTGGAAACTCTCTAAAATATTTAATATCAGGTTTCATAGAATTCTCAAATGCACCCACAGCAGATTCATAATTATTGCGTGCGTCTAAAATTATCAGATCTCTACCTTTTTCTGATATCATACTATGAGCTTCTTGAGGCGTTAAATGTTTACCGCCATTCTTTGCATTAACAACTTTTTTATCTATATTTAGATTAACTATTTCATCTTTAACAACTACACGCAATTTTTCAAAGCATACTCCTTCTACTCTACTTTCTTTAAAATCCACATCAAAGAAATATTGGTTAGTTTTCATAGTCTCTACATATAATTTACAACCCTGACTAGATCCGCCTAGGGTACCATTAATTCCTTCAGTTGCAATGATTATACGGCCCTTTAAATCAAGATCTGTACAAAGTTTTTTTTGCCATTTAAGAATTTCTTGTGGTCTTTCTATTTCGACATATTTGTAAAAAAGCAATACTTTTTCCATATCTTTAGTTTTCATTAAATTATTCAAAATCTTGACTATATACAATCAAAATACATAACCTCTTTTTATTATGGAAATATTAATAAAAAATTTAGACCTTATGTTCTGGATAATAAAAGAGATTTTAGAGTTCATAGGAGTTCTTTTAATTACATTCGGGAGTTTAACTGCCCTATATACATACATTATAGATCTTTTCTACAGAAAAACAAATAAACTACTAGCTTTTTATAGGCTACGAGTAAGTATAGGAAATTATATAATTACAGGCCTGGAAATGACCATAGCTGCTGATATAGTAGGTACTTCTATAAATCAAACATATTATAGCCTAGGAATACTAGCTTTACTAGTTTTACTAAGAGCCTCCATAAGCTTTCTAATTGAAAGAGAAAATAGCTCTATTCCCTTAGAATTCAAGCAAAAAATCTAATTTTTAGATGATAATTCTCCTAAATCTATAGTTTTTTACTACGAACCCAAAAATACCCATATTTAAAGGATAATTTGACAAGTCTTTGACTATTTGATAATTTATATACATGATCTATAATTTAAAGATATAAATAAGGGGTAAAATATGAAAATTTCATTAAAACAGGTTCTTTTATTATTAATCATGTCATCTGCTACAAGTGTATTACCTTTTGGTAAAGGAATAAAAGAAGTCAATGCATCAGAACAGAAAGAAGAAAGAGATAATAAAGAACTCTTTGATTTAGAGTTCCCTCAAAAAGTTAGAAAAACTCAATCCATTAATATAAATGAAACAGAAACTTTATCCTGCTCTACTTTTGCAGAATTAATTCAAGATCAAACTAAATTAAATGAATCTTTTATTCTTGCTAGAGTTGCTACTAAAAAAAATGATAAAGAGTTTTTTGTGCATTATTTCGATGCCCATCTTTTAAATAGACATTTATTTGGAAAATATCCTATCCAGAACAACAATAGACAATTAATAAATCCTATAAACAAATTGCAAATCACTATAATTGAATATTTTACAATAAGCAAAGATGAACAAACCTTTAAGTATTTATGTTCTCATCATGATCTTTTTGGTGACGGCTCTGAAGAGCTATTAAATTATTTTTATTTAAATTCTAATGATTTAGAACTTTGTATCAGACAATATAACAAATATGTAAATATAAAAGATTATCCAAAAATTAAACAGTATGCAGAAATATTATCTACCCCTAAAGTTAAAAATGTTAATTTAGAAGTTTGGGCTAATGCAATTTGTGATTTAGGTGAAATTTACTATCTTCGTCATGTCTTAGATAAACCTAATTACCAAAAAGCTAAAGAATTTTTTGAACTTGTTTCTACACCAGAAGTAAAGAATGTTAATTTACAAACTTGGGCTTACGCAACTAGTCATTTAGGTGAAATTTACTATTTTGGTGATGGCTTAGATAGACCTAATTATCAGAAAGCTAAAGAACTTTTTGAACTTATTTCTACACCAGAAGTAAAGAATGTTCATTTACAAACTTGGACTTACGCAACTTGCAAATTAGGTGAAATTTATTATTTTGGTCGCGGCTTAGAAAGATCTAATCACCAGAAGGCTAAAGAACTCTTTGAACTTATTTCTACACCAGAAGTAAAGAATGTTCATTTACAAACTTGGGCTTACGCAATTAATCTTTTAGGTGAAATTTACTATTTTGGTAAAGGTTTAGATAGACCTAATTATCAGAAAGCTAAAGAACTTTTTGAACTCATTTCTACACCAGAAGTAAAGAATGCTGATTTATACGTTTGGGCTAATGCAACTTGCAAATTAGGTCAAATTTACTATTTTGTTGATGGTTTAGAAAGATCTAATCACCAGAAGGCTAAAGAACTCTTTGAACTTATTTCTACACCAGAAGTAAAGAATGTTCATTTACAAACTTGGGCTTACGCAATTAATCGTTTAGGTGAAATTTACTATTTTGGTAAAGGTTTAGATAGACCTAATTATCAGAAAGCTAAAGAACTTTTTGAACTTATTTCTACACCAGAAGTAAAGAATGCTGATTTATACGTTTGGGCTAATGCAACTTGCAAATTAGGTCAAATTTACTATTTTGGTGATGGTTTAGATAGGCCTAATTATCAGAAAGCTAAAGAACTTTTTGAACTTATTTCTACACCAGAAGGAAAGAATGTTAATTTAGAAGCTTGGCAACTAGCAAAAACTAAACTTGAAGAAATAGAAAAGCTTAACAAAGAAGAATCAGCCGATTTAGTCGCAATATAGGAGGTTATAAAAATATGAAAATTTCATTAAAACAGGTTCTTTTATTATTAATCATGTCATCTGCTACAAGTATATTGCCAATTGGTAAGAATGAAGAGGGGATTAATTGGACCGCACGACAAGTACAAGATCTTGAAGATGAAAAAGACAATAAAGAGTTTTTTGATATAGAGTTTCCTCAAAAATACAAGTCTATTGCTCCTTTAAATATTAACGAAGATGAGCATTTAACCTGTGAATCTTTTTCTGAGTTAATTAATCAACAAGCTAAATTTAATAAACCTTTTATTTTAGCTAGAGTTACTACCCAAAAAGATAATCTTACATTTGTGCATTATCTTGATGCGCATTATTTACATGCTTGGCTTTTTCAAAAATATCAATTTCCAGATATTTGCCCTGAATTAATTAATCCTATTAACAATCAAAAAATAACCCATATTCAATATTTTACTATTTCTAAGGGAGAAACTAGTTTTCAATATTTATGTTCTCTTTTTGATTTTTTCTATGGTAATCGAAAACTGGATTTATTAAACTATTTTTATTCTAATTCTGATGAATATAAACATCTTGCCAAAGAAATAGAAAATAAAGAAAAAAATGAATTAGCTAAGCCTCCTTCTATTAAATCTCTTGAATATCCAAAATCTATTACAGAAGGCTTATCTTGGGATATTAGTAAAAATGATTTCTTTACCCATAAATCTTTTTCAGAATTAATTCTTAATCAACAACAAGCTAACGAATCTTTTATTTTGGCTAAGGTTACTATTAAGAAAAATGATAAAGATTTTATTTCCTATTATTATGATGCGCATGCTTTAAATAAACGTTTATTCGGACCTTATCCTATTCAAAATTTCAATAAACCTTTACTCAATCCAATTAACAAACACCCAATTCACACAATTGAATATTTTACATTTGATCAGGCAGATAATAATTTTAAGTATTTATGTTCTTATTTTGATTTATTAAATGTTGATAATTCTAAAGAATTATTAAATTATTTTTATTTAAATTCTAATAATTTAGAACATTGCATTAGTCAATATAATAAATATGTAAGTATAAACGATTATCCAAAAATTAAACAGTATGCAGAAATATTATCTATCCCTAAAGTTAAAAATGTTAACTTAAAAATTTGGGCTTCAGCAACTTACAACTTAGGTGAAATTTACTATTTTGGTCCTGGCTTAGATAGACCTAATTACCAAAAAGCTAAAGAATTTTTTGAACTTGTTTCTACACCAGAAGTAAAGAATGTTAATTTACAAACTTGGGCACTAGCAACCTGCAGTTTAGGTAACATCTACCATATAGGTCAAGGCTTAGATAGGCCCGATTACCAGAAAGCTAAAGAATTTTATGAACTTGTTTCTACATCAGAAGTAAAGAATGTGACTTTACGTATTTGGTCTATAGCAACCTGCAATTTAGGTAACATCTACTATAATGGTCGAAACTTAGATAGGCCCGATTACCAGAAAGCTAAAGAATTTTATGAACTTGTTTCTACACCAGAAGTCAAGGGTGTTAATTTATCTACTTGGGCTTCTGCAACTTGTCATTTAGGTCAAATTTACTATTTTGGTCATGGCCTAGATAAACCTAATTATCAGAAAGGTAAAGAACTTCTTGAACTCGTATCTACGCCAGACGTAAAGAATGTTAATTTAGGAGTTTGGTTTACAGCAACTCATAATTTAGGTGAAATTTACTATTTTGGTCGCGGCTTAGATAGACCTAATTACCAGAAAGCTAAAGAACTTTTTGAACTTGTTTCTACACCACAGGTAAGGAATATTAATTTAGGAACTTGGGCTATAGCAACTCATAATTTAGGTGAAATTTACTATTTTGGTCGCGGCTTAGATAGACCTAATTACCAGAAAGCTAAAGAACTTTTTGAACTTATTTCTACACCACAGGTAAGGAATGTTGTTTTAAATTTTTGGGCTTCTGCAACTTTTAATTTAGGTCAAATTTACTATTTTGGTGATGGTTTAGATAAACCTAATTACAAAAAAGCCAAAGAACTTTTTGAACTTGCTTCTACGCCAGATGTAAAGAATGTTAATTTAGAAGTTTGGCAATTTGCAAAAACTAAACTTGAAAAAATAGAAAAGCTTAACAAAGAAAAGTCATCCGATTCAGTTGCAATATAATAATTTTTAATTGATTATTTAGACTTTTGGCAGTTCAAGATAATTTGTTTGTCACTAAAGAAAAACTTGGTGTTTCCAACCATTTGGTATTCATCAGGTCCTTTGCCCAAAATTGCAATAACATCTCCAGGCTGGCAAAGAGAATATGCCAATCTAATAGCCTTTGCACGGTCCGCTTCACAAATAACTTTATTTTTATACTCAGAAGATATTCCAGACTGTATTTGATTAATAATATCTTGTGGATCTTCTGAACGAGGATTATCAGAAGTTAGAATTACCTGATCTGCAATTGAAGCTGCAATATTTCCCATTATTGGTCGCTTTGTTTTATCTCTATCACCACCAGCTCCAAACACAACAATTAAATTTTTACTTATAGATTTCAATACAGGTAAAACTTGGGAAAATGATGACACATTATGAGCGTAATCTATAATTGCAACAGCGCCATTGGATAAATTATGCTTTTCCATTCTTCCAGGCACATACATATATTTACCAAGAGCTCTGGATATTTTTAAAGATTCTAATCCAAATGCTAAAAGTAAACATACAGCTCCAGCTAAATTGTATGCATTAAATTCACCAAAAAAATTTGATGTGCTAAAATTATAAGTTTTTTGACCTTGTTGAATTTCTAAATCTATCCCAGAAATATCATTTTTTTTAACTTTAATAACATAATTAACATTATTTTTATTGAAACTAAAAGTATAAAGATTATCTTTTAATTTTATTTGCGAAAGCCACTTATTATCGACATTTATAATAGCATATCCAGTAGATTTAAGTTGATCTAATATTTTAATTTTAGCTTCAAAATATTCGCTCATAGAAGAATAAAACTCAGCATGTTCAGAATCAAAATTAGTAAAAACAATTCCAGAAAATTCAATCCCATAAAGTCTATACAAGCTTAATGCCTGTGCAGAAGATTCTAAGATAACAAATTGAACTTTTTCCTGAACACATTTATGTAAAAAAGCATGAATATAATCAGGTAAGGGTGTTGTTAATGATGCTGTATAATTTTTACCCGCAATATTATTTCTTACCCCACTCATCATAGCTGTTTTATATCCAGAATTAAAAAGAATATGATTCAAAAGAAATGTGGTGGTGGTTTTTCCTTTTGTGCCGGTTACACCAATTATATTTAATTTTTTAGCAGGGTATCCCCATGCTGCAGCACTTAATTCACTTAAGGCTCTTCGTGTATTTTTTACAAAAATTAGTTTTGAATTATGTAAGTTGATTTTTTCTAGAAGATCAGAACTAAGTTCAGAATCCTGTTCTACAACGATTCTTGAAGCTCCTTTTTGAAGGGCCAATGGAATAAAAGAGATTCCATCTAATTGCGAACCTTTTATTGCAACAAAAGTCGAACCTTCGCCTACATAATCAGTATGACATGTAACGGGTAAAACCTTGGGAACAGCTGAATTATTATTGCTCATTTTGCTTGATATACTTAGCTACACCTTTACGAATAAATGGTAAGAAATATAAAATAGCATACAAGTTAATTAATAACATAGCAGCATTAATTATATTTATTAAGTTCCAAACCAAATCAACTTTTGCAATTGCTCCAAAAAATGTTGCTATACAATAAAGAGCGATAAACAAATATGTGAATCTACCCTTAGTTACATATAACCATGTTTCAAGAGTTACAAAAGCATATGATACTAAAACTCCTAGTCCAAAACTTACAGAACAAAATGTAACTATCCATCCACCATATGAACCAAATACTGTCTCAAACGCAGATATCGTCAAAGCTGTACTTGCCTCCCCACTGTTCCACACACCACTTGAAACAATACATAAAGCAACAACAAAGCAGACTAAATATGTACTTATAAAAGCACTTAGCATTGACATTATTGAATCCTTCATAGGATTTTTACTACCTGATGCACCAAATAAAATGGGTACAGTACCCAAGCCAGCCTCATTGGCTGTTAAAAGATGAGAAAAACCTTTGCTAATCGCTTGTTGTATTGTAAATCCTAAAGCAGCTCCACCTATAGCTTCTGGGTTAAAGGCGCTAACAAACATTAATTTAATAGCGGGTAATAAATTTGCATAATTATAAAGTAAAACAATTAATGATGAAATTATAAATACACTAACTTTAAATGGAACTAACTTATCAGAAATAGTTATAATCCTTTTTGCCCCACCGATCAGAACATATGTAATAAACACAAAAAGAACAATAGCTATTATGTATGGATTAATCTGCCATGTACGGAATATACCAGAACTAATAGAATTTGACTGCATAGAACTACCAGCAATAATACCAAAAATTACAGTAAATATAGTGAATAAATAGGTCAAAACTTTACCGCCCGGTATTTTTTCCATATACACCATAGGGCCGCCACCCATTTTTTTAGTTAAAGGATTAATATCTTGAATAGAGGTTGCCAAATAAACTTCAGCAAAGCGTATTGCCAAGGAAAAGATTCCTGCTATTAAAATCCAAAATGCTGCGCCTGGGCCCCCAACAGCAATTGCTGTTGCAATACCTGCTATACTACCATTTCCAGTACTTACACCAATTGCGTTAATTAAAGCTTGAAAAGGAGAAAGTTCACCTTCTGTTTTTTCTTTTGAAGGAAATAAAGCAAATTTCCATGATGCAAGAAAATATCTAAATTGTATAAAATAAAGCATTACTGTAGTTAATACACCTATTACAATAAATGTAATTATAAGTGGCCAACTCCATATTATTTGACTAAATTTTAAAACAAATAAGTTTAAATCGATCATTTTTATCCTTCTTTATATATTTTCCTGTTTTATATCTTTCTGCATGGTTTTACGCATTAATGGTAATAGATATACGACTGCACAAATATTTATAAGGAACATTACTCCAATTAATATATCAATTGAGTTCCAAACTATATCAACTTTTGCAATTCCACCTAAAAAAGCAGCTAAACAATATAATACAGAAGATACCCAACCCCAACGACCATTAGTTATAAATAACCAGGTTTCGCGAGTTATAAAAGCAAAAGTAACTAAAACACCTATTCCAAAACTCACAGAACAAAATGTTACTATCCATCCACCATATGAACCAAAAACAGTTTCAAAGGCTGATATTGTCAAAGCTGTACTTGTTTGTCCATTATTCCAAACACCGCTGGCAACAATAGACAGGGCCACCATAAAACACACAAAATATGTGCTTAAAAATGCTCCAAACATAGACATTATTGAATCTTTCATGGGATACTTACTACCAGTAGCGCCAAACAATACGCCAGCAGTTCCCAAACCTGCTTCACTTGCTGTTAAAATCCTAGGCAAGCTACTTCTAATAGATTTCATTATAGTAAAACCAATAACTGCTCCTCCGGCAGCCTGTGGGCTTAGCGCACTCATAATCATTAATTTTATAGCAGGAATAATAGATGAATAATGATAAACAAGAACAATAAGAGAAGAAATTATAAATATAGCCACTTTAAATGGAACTATAATTTCTGAAAGGCGCATAATTCTTTTTGCCCCACCAAGTATTGCATAAGTAATAAACACAAAAAGCACAGCTGCAACAATATATTTATTTATTCCCCAAGTTCTTACAAAACTTACACCAATAGAGTTTGTCTGAACTGCACTTCCACCAACTATTCCCATTAAAAACATCGCAACAGTAAAAATATATGAAAGAACTCTTCCACCAGGCAACATCTTGATATAAACCATAGGACCTGATTTTATTGGATTGTCAGGATTAGTATCTATTATTGATGTAGATGCATATACTTCTGCAAAACGCATTCCCAAACAAAATACACCTGCTATAAATAACCAAAAGGCAGCCCCTGGACCACCTGTAGCTATAGCTATAGCTATTCCAGCTATACTACCATTTCCTGAACTAGAACTAAGAGAACTTATAAGAGCTTGAAAAGGAGTAATCTCCCCTTCACTTTTTTCATTTACAGAAAATAAAGCTAATTTCCATGATTTAAAAAAATACCTAAACTGAACAAAATTCAGCATAAAGGTTATAATTGAACCAGACAAAATAAAAACAACTATTAAAGGCCAACCCCACATCAAATCACCAATTTCTATGAGCAGTTGATTGAAATTCATCATACTTATCCTAAGAGTTATTAAAAATGATAGCCAACATGACCTTATTAAAGTATATATTATATAATATATAAATTTTATTTGCAAAATTTTTAAAATAGAAAAGATTTATGAAATTATTAGCCTTAGATTTAGGAGATATTCACACCGGAACTGCTTTAACAGATGCGATAGGCATGTTTGCTCATCCATATAAAACTATACCAACAAAAGATATAGAAAATTTTATTGAAGCTTTGTTAAAAACGGAGCAAATATCAACTATAATAGTAGGTTATCCTAAAACACTAAAGGGCGAAATTAGCGCTCAAACTCAAAAAATTATAAACTTAAAAGAAAAATTAGAAGAAAAATTTAAAAATCAAAAGTGGATTCTTTGGGATGAAAGATTAAGTAGCAAACAAGCAGAAAAATTTAAGAAAACTTCAAACAAAGAAGATAAAATGAAATTACATTCTATAGCTGCTGCTATTATTTTAAGTTCATACTTAGAATACCTTTTAGTTAAGCGATCTATTCAAGATCTATAAAAACAACATTGACATAACAATAAACTATTTTTTAAGTTTGTAAGACCATTAAAACTAAATCTAAAATAAACTTGAAAATACAAATTGGCTCAAAAAAACTAGGAGAGGAGCCTATGAAGTGCAGGAAGTGTTCAGGTCTTATGGTACAACAATTGTTTTTTGATCATTTTTTGAATTTTGAGGGATGGAAATGCTTAAATTGTGGTAAAATAATTTCTAAGAAAGAAAAGATTATAGAGTTTGACGCCTTTAGTATGTTTTATCAACAACAAAAATGCAAAAACAAAAAATAAATTTTCACTACCTTATTATTCAGAGTAATTATACAGGTATAGAAATAGCTCTATGCGATAAAGAACAAATCTTAAAAAAAATTTTTATAGATAAAAAGTATTCAAGTAAAAATCTGATACCTGATATAGAAAATATATTAAAAAATACTGAATTAGAAATTGATCAAATAAGCTTTATAGGAGTCAATCAAGGTCCTGGTCCATTTACAACTCTTAGAGTAGCTATTACTACTGCTAACGCACTAAATTTCGCTTTAAAAATACCTTTAGTTTCTATAAATGGTCTAGAAATTTTTCTTCAAGAGAATAAATCTAAAAAACATAATATAACTGTAGCCATCCTTAATGCATTTAATAACGATGTCTACTTTGGAATATTATTAAATATAGAACATTTAGAAATTGGTTGTAAAAATATCGATCTATTTTTGAAAGAATTACAAACTAGTTTTGGAAATCAAAAAATTGAATTTATTGGAAGTGGTATAAATTTTTTTGAATCCAATATAAAAGATATATTAAAAGATAACTTTTATATATCTGAACCGTTACCTTTAGGCCCCTCTCTTGAAGCACTTGCAAAAGCTTCCTATTCCAAATGGCTATCAAAGCAAGACATAACTCAACAAGTTATTCCATTATATTTAAAAGACGCAATTATAAAAAAAGAAGCTTAAATAGGGTTGCTCGATTTACCATCATTCTTAATAATTACAAAACTATCTTTTGGAGATGATTTTGGCAAAATAAAGCTATAAGAGGATCCACAAGATGTTTTATTACCATCTTGCTTACAAAAATAAAACATTAAATCCCTGTTTGCAGGATATTCAATATTATAAATAACACTTGAGACGTTTGGCCTTACAACTGTAAATTTACCCGGATCGTCTCCTTGATAAACTCTTATACTATATGATTTATTGTCAGTGGTACCATAAAAAACAGTAAGAGTCCTTTTTGTTGTTGTATCTATACCTGAAAACAATTGATTAAAAACAAATATACTTAAAACTAAAAAAATAAACTTAAACTTCATTAAAACCCCTTTATTTAAACTCATAATTCTAATTTATTATATTAATTTCAAAATATAAAAAGCAATGATTTATTCAATAATCTTAGGCAAAGATCAATATTGACAGTTATAAATTAATATGATATGTTATTATTAATATATCAATTTATAATTAGAGTAAAAAATAGGGATCACATGAAAAAAATAATATTAATTTTAACCATATTGTGCTTTCAATCTAGCTTAAGCGCAATGTCTAATCAAGATTTAAATCAACAATTTTTACAATATGTAAAAGCTGAAAATTATCCACTAGTATTAGATTCATTATATAACAATCTAGTTGATATTAATGTAACTGACTCTGAAGGAAGAACAGCCTTAATCTTAGCTGTTATCCTACACAATGAAGAAATGGTAAAAACATTATTGCCTTTTAAGCCCGATCGTCTGATAAAAGATAATTCAGGCAAAACAGCTCTTGAGCATGCAATAAATCTTAGACATCTCAACATAATTAAATTACTAAAAGCAAGCTCTTTTCAAGAAGAAGAAAAAGAAAAAAATGAGGATTTAAACCAACGTTTTTTACAATATGTAAAAAATGAAAATTACCAACAAGTACTAGACTTATTATATAACAAACTCATTGATATTAATGTGACTGACTCTGAAGGAAGGACAGCCTTAATTTTAGCTGTTCTTGGAGAAGATAAAAAAATGGTAAAAACATTATTACCTTTTAAACCCAATCTGTTGATAAAAGATAAAACAGGCAAAACAGCTCTTGAGTATGCAGTAAATCTTGGAAACACTCACATCATTAATTTACTAGAAAAAGAAAGCGGCATCCGTAAAAGTTCTTCTAAAGAAGAAGAAAAAGAAAAATATGAAGCAAGGAATAAACCCAAATCTAAAGCTTCTCCTGCTGCAGAACAAAAAAATTATGATCCTTCTTCAAATCAACGTTTTTTACAATATGTAATGGATGAAAATCACCGAAAAGTACTAGATTTATTATATAACAACCTCATTGATATTAATGTAACTGATTCTGAAGGAAAGACAGCCTTAATCTTAGCTGTTCTTGGAGAAGATGAAGAAATGGTAAAAATTTTACTATCTTTTAAGGCAGATAGACAAATAAAAGATAAAACAGGCAAAACAGCTCTTGAGTATGCAGTCAATCTTGGAAACACCGACATCATTAATTTACTGGGACAAGAAAATGTAAAATATCGACCAGAATATAGAAAACCTTCTGAGGAAGAAGAAAAAGAAAAAAACGAAGAAATTTTAAATAGTAAGTTTTTAGATTTTGTAAGCAATTCAAAATATAGAGAAGTAGATGATCTTTTAAAAAAAGGCCTTGTTGACGTAAATGGAATTCTTTATTATGAAACATTTAAGCGTAGAAAATATACCACAGCTCTAAATGCAGCAATTAATGGATCAGATATAAAAATGGTAGAAATTTTATTAAATTATGGAGCATATCCTTATATAGAAGATAGTTATAATAATGATGCTTTTCACTATATAAATCAATCGGGAAAATATAAAGTTTTAGAAGAACTTCTAAAAAAATACGGATATAAAGCAAGAACTAAACAACCAAAAGAACAGCCTAAAGTTACAGTAAAACCTAAAAAAGTTAGAAAGCCTATTTTATATATATCTAAAGAAGAGGCCATGAAAAAATTGACCATCAAGGACCCTTCTTGGGTAACCCTAACAGATAATTTAATTAATAAATATAGTCAACTAGCTGGAATTTTGGATAGAGATTATAAAAAAACATTAAAAGAAGATCAAGAAGTATTCGAACAAGGTAGAGGAATAGCTTTAAGTATTGCAAAAATAAAAATAAGTCTTACAAGTTCAGGTAAGCCAGAATTAATTAATATAGCTCAAGAAAAATTTGATGAAATGAATATACTAAATAAAATTAAAAATTTTATGGACGATAGTGGTAAAAAATTCATAGATAAAATTTTTAACGATATTAATAATGCAGAAAAAGTAGCTGACAAAATACCTGGTGCAAAAGAAGAGCTTAGAATTGTTCAAAGTTGGAAATCTGGAGAACTCCAAGAATCTATTAAACCATATATGGATTATATTGATGGACTAGCACTCTTTACGATTTTAAGAGAAGCTTTTGGAATGCAAGGATTAAAGTGATCGCACCCAGGCGTCGCCTAAAGGCTATGCCGGGCAAGTTTATACTGATTTGATAATCCCTAGACCTAAAGCAACTGCAGTTTGCGATCGTAATATAGTTGAAGTTAAAGCGCAGAAATAAAAGCCTGAGCTTTTAAGCTTATTTTTTTCTTGATCAGTCAAGTCACCTTCTGGTCCAAACATTAAATAAATATTATTCGATCTAATAATTTCGCTATTAAATTTATCGCCTTGAGCATCAAAAAATATTCTTGATGAATTTTCAGGTAACTCTTTTAAAATTAGATCTAGAGACTTAGGAGAATTAATTACAGGAAAGCAAAAATTTTTAGACTGTTCAGCAGCAGAGATTATTATTTTCTGTAATCTATCATAATATTTTTGATCTAATTTTTTTTGGTGAATTTTATCAGTTAAAACCGGCTGAATAGTGTCTGCACCTAACTCACAACAAAAATAGATCGCTTCTTCAAGAGCATCTTGTTTGAGAACACTTAAAAGAACTGTTATTTTAGTTAAATCACTTTTTTGATTATTTTTTTTTTGTAAAATTTCAAACGTTATCTGTTTTTTTGTAATAGCAAGAACTTTAGTAAGTATATTTAGTTCTCTATTAAATAAAATTATTTGGTCATCTTCAGTAATTCGTAAAACACGGATTAATCTATGATAAATGCTTTCATTAGATATTGTTAAAATATGATCAATGAGATCTAGTTTTTCTATATAAACAGCAAATTCATGTTTCATCAAAAATCAAATTATTTTAAATTCGCTCGTATGGTTCGACAAGCTCACCACGAGCGGGGATCTTTATTTCCTAGTCCGTTCGTCCTGAGCTTGTCGAAGGATACGAATGGACAGACTTAAAAAACTCTATTAATTTCTTCTTATATTTAACAATAGCATCTGATGTAGCATAATATTGCGTACACAAGAATCCGCCTACATTTTTAATTATACGTAAAAATATAGGGTCTTCTTTTTTTTTAAATTTTAAAACAGCGTCAATATCAATATTCGTTAAATCAACAGGGTCCTCAGGAACTACTATTGAAAATGGTTCATCACAGGAACTTTCAGTTAATTTACTCTGTAATATTTTATCAAGCTCATTACTCAAAATTATAACACCTTTAATATTGTGAAAATTGTTATCAAGATTGAATAAATAACTAACATTCTTATCATTTGGAAGCTCAAAACCACATCTTTTTAAAAATCTAGTTTCTCCTTGGCTATCTACAATAGGTTCTTCTATGCAAAACATGAAAAGATTTATAGAGCGATTATTAATTTCTTGCCAGATATCTTTTTCAACCTTGCAATGTTCTTGTACGGAAAAATCATTAGATATTGATGGACCAGAAGGAAAATGACTTTTCTTTAAATTTCCCAGACCAAATTTTAAATAATAATAATTTGTATCCTGTTCATCAGAAAATAAAAGTAAAAATACATAATCCTGTACATGTTTGATTTCCATGCCAGAATTAGAACTTAGTTTATCAAATATCGAGATTAAGAATAAAAAAAATAATAAAAATCTATTTATACTCATTTTTACACCTTTCATTGTCAAAATTAAAAACTTAATTTAAAGTACATTTTACCATTTTTTTAAACCGATAACAAAATTGATCATTTAATCACTCAAAATAAATTCAAAGAGAATATATTTAAATAATTAATTTAAAATTATAGATTTTCACAATTAAAACTTTTATATTTGATATAAATTATAAATAGTAAGGGGAAAAATGAAAAATATTAATATTATTATTGCAGTTCTTTTAATCATAAACAAAATATCAGATTCCATAACAAAAAATGTTGATAAAGAAAGTATCAAAAATGCCCCTGTAAATTTCAATGTTAAAATTAATCCAATAATAAAAGTATCTGCCGGAGCAAACCAGACTTCCCATATGGCAATTCCTAAGGTTCAATTTAATTTAAAGGCAGCATCTGAGACTTTTACAAAAAACTTAAAGACATTAAATGGTTGGACACAAAGTAACAAACTACTTATAGGCATATCTATAACTTCAGCAATATATTTAGGATCCCTTTACAAAATAATTAAACTTCGTTACTTAATAAAAGACCCAGAATGTTGGTCCCATTGGAAATCTAATTTAACTTTGGAAACTCTTCTTGCAATACCACAAAAAGAGTTAACAGAGGAACTCATAACCGATATAAATAGAAGAAACTATAATCAAAAAGATCCAATCAATTTCTTGGATCCATTAATTATGTTTATAAACCAAACAGATAATCAATTAAAAAATCTAAAAAAATTTATATCAAATATGACAATAATTAAAAGAATCCATCTTGCAAATTTATATTTTATAAATGATTCAGAAATATTAATCGCACAAGAAAGAGTACAAAGATTAACATATTTCAAAAATTTGTTTGCAAATTGGATGTCAGACTACAGAAAACAACATCTTTTTAATTTAAAAACAATAGATTCAACTGCTAAAGGTTAGTTCTGTACACTCATAGCGTTAAATAATCCACCAAAGCGTGACAATATAAGTTTTAGATCATCATCAGTGAATTTAAATCCTAAGCCTACAAAAGAACTAGCATTATGCTTGCTAACAAAATCATCTGCACCAAAATCAAAATATATATTCTTCAATAAATATACTCTGTTTATCCATTTCAAATGAGGTCTTCTATCATTTATACGATCTTGTCCACGACAGTCAAATACTTCAAAACTACTTATCCATCTAAAATTATCTGAGCAGAATGGAAACTCATAATCAACAGCACCACCTACTGTATTTTCAAACAAACCAAATCTCAATGCAAAATTAGTATACATTTTACCTATTTGAAAACCATATTTGGTTGTATTACGAGTATTTGTAAGTTTATGTGTCACAGGTAATTCAACATAAAATGATGGTGGAAGTGCCGAAAGATCTTCAAAAGAAAATGGTCTGCCTTCATTATTGGAGTAATCTGTGAAAGTTCTTGTCCTATTAATACTACCTTTTTCAGATCCCATAACCTGGAAAAGATAGAACAAATCTTCACGAGTATGAAACCTTACATCAATATAACCTTTAGAATCTTCAAATTCATAATGTTCTGCGGGTCTTTGCATAGCTTCAACGTGAGAATCTATCACAAGTCCTAAATTTTCAGCAAAATCTGTAGCTTCTCTAAATCCATTTGCAATAACTCTTATATCATCATAAACATCATTATCATTAACAAGTTTTCCTAAAAAGCCTTTTCCATTATTAATTTTTTCAGCTACTCCACCAATTTCACTCATTGTAGAATCTAATCTGCCAGCAACTCTATTAAAGTCACGATCAAAAACTTCAGATATCTTTTCTATACTTGATCTAAATGACGGAAATATATCAGAATCTAATCTATCAGTAAGCTTTCGAATATCACTTGAAAACAAACTAAAATTACTTAACATTACATCAATATTACGATCATTTCTTGCAAGAACATCAGAAAAAACTGCTATCCTGGAAGAAGCTTTATCCATATTACTTATAATTGATTTAAGTTGATCCTGTTGATCACTAGACGCAAAAACATTTCTTAAAGATGCAGAAACGTCTTCAATATTTTGTGCTATTTTTTCAAACCTATGCATCAGGTCATCTACTGCAACCTTAGGTTTTCCCGACTTTTCCAAAGTAGAACCAGAAAATAAAATTTTTGTGCTTGAAGAGCCAGGAACTATTTCTAAAAATTTAGGTCCTAAAAAACCTTCTTGTCTTATATCAGCATGAGCATCTGAATATAATTTATATTGAGCCAAAATCATAGCCTTAATTTTAGCCTGATTTCCCTCAAGTTCAATCTGATCAACCCATCCCACTTTAACACCGGATATTTTTATATCAGCTTTTTTGGCAAGACCATTTATATCATCAAAATAAATATAATATGGCTGATAGTTTCTTAAATAAAAACTAAATACACCAAGATACATAGCTGCATATGCAAAAAGGAAAATGGATACCAAAACAAATAGCCCTACCTTAGTTTCAGTTTTTAATTGCAAAGTCAATTCCTTTTAGACTAAATCCAATACAATTTTTTTAACTTTACTACCACACTGTCGCCCTTTTTTTGTATTTGCAATATAGCAAATAAATTTTGTGCAACATTGTCTACAATACTACTAGATATAACAGAAAATATATTTGGTGCAAATTGGGTATCTAAAATAGTATCAAAGTCTTTAGGTAGGCCACTCAAATCTTTGTTATAAATAGGTTTGAATATTTTTGACCAATCCAAATCTGGTTGAAATTTTGGTTTAAAATTTTCAATCCACTGTTCAGCACTTTGCTTTCGTGTCTCAAAATCCTTTCCTTCAACCCTTCTTAAGCCCAAAACACCACATAAAGAATCTGAAAATAACCATGGTTGGATTTTAGCATCCTCTGTCCAAGTAGTAAAAATATCCGTCAAATAAACATCCTTTAAAGATTTACCCTTTTGATCTATAGGTTCGTAAAATACTCTATCTTTAAAGTATGAGTAATCAGCTATTTCCAAAAGCTCTGTTATATCATTAAGTGGATATTTTCTTTTTTGCAGAAACTGTTGTAAAGAATAAAACATATTTTTCTTACCAGTTATATCTTCCAGTTTTTTAAAAATTTGTTCAAGGACTTTCTTTGTGTCTCCCTTTGTCTGTCCTTGACCCAAAAATTTATGATTTGCATAATCATATAATTTATTAATATTAATTTTACCATTTTCACAAGTTATACAAATTTTAATTTGACCTTCAACCCCTTCAATAGACTCTTTTAAATTAATTGTTTGCCATCTATTAATTATTGGTAACAATTTTTTTAATAACTTTTTACCCTGATCATCTTTTTGTGGTTTTTGCTCAGATCCAGCAGCTTGTGTCTGTTCTGGTTTTTTTGCCTCTTTTTTCGGTACAACTGACAATTTACTAATCGTAAGTTGTAAACCACCTAAAGATAACATTTTTGCTTTCTGGGTATTAATAACAGTACGTGAAAATGCCAAATGAGCAGTTCCTTGGTAAAACATCTGAGTAACTACTAATACCATAATTGATATAATCATCATGGTTAAAACTAATATATACCCTTGGGAATTTTTGTTATTTTTTTGCATTAGCTTGTCCTGGTAGATTTGGTTTTGCTGGAGTATTAGTTTTAGGTTCTTGTGCTTTTTCAGGTTCTTTAGCTTGCTCAGATTTAGTTTCTTCTTTTTTACTTAAATGATCAATAAAAGTATAAATAGAAAATCTAAACTCAAAAGACTGTTCATTAGCATGAACATAATTATCCCATAAAATAAGATTAACTTTTACAAATTGAGGTATAATAGCTTTTTGTTTTTCAATATTTTGAGCAGATCTCCATTCTTTAAGAGTTTTAAAATCAGTTTTTTCTTTACCCGGAACAGGAATAATAAACTCAAAACTTAATTCTTTAATATCACCAATAACTTCATATTCAACTGAGTCTTTTTCAGTGCCAAAAATAATATTGCTAGATTCTTTACGCAAAAGTGAATAAGAACCTTTTTCTTTTTCCTGAAACCTATAACTCACTCGAGCAATTCTTGGTTTAGTCTGTCCATAAATTTGTAAAGGGTTACAAGTAATAAAAGTAAATTCTTTTAAATTATTACCGGAATTTATATAGAAAAAAGCTTTCTCAAGTTCCTGTTTTTTTTCTTCCTGTTTATTTTCAGGTTTTTTCGGTTCTTTTTCTTTCTTCTCAGCCTGGTTCTTTTGCTCTTGTAAAGCTTGAGTCGTTGAACTCTTTTTTGGTTCATCTATTTTAGGAACAAAAGCACCTGAAATATCTTTTTCCAATAAGCTTTGCAATATAGCAGCCCGCATATCTATAGAAATTGTTTGCTCAACAAGAGCTGATGTTTTATTAATTTGATAAAAACTAGAAAATAAAGCAACAGCTAACATTGAAGAAATTGCCATAGCAATAATAAGCTCTAATAAAGTAAAACCTGGTATTTTCATTGAGCTTTCTCTTCTTTTGGTCTTACATAAATAAAACTAACTAATGTTTCTTGCTGTTCAGTTTGCATCCCTTGCCAAGAACCTGTTGATTTTACCAAAAAAACATTTTCAAATTTTTTTGCAACTTCAGATTTTTCAGGAACATCTAAATATTTAGAAACTATCTTGGTTTTAGGATCTGAAATATCTTGAGTAAAAGTTTTATCTTTTTGTAACTTTTCAAAATCCTGAGGATTATAATAAATATTTTTTATATAAAAAATTCTAGATAAAATTGCATGTTCAAGAGTAACATTTCTAAACGCTCCAAATTGCAGAGAAAAAAGCGCAGTGATCATCATGCCTATTATTGCAATTGTTAATGCAACTTCTATAAACGAAAAGCCACTACTACCTAAGACATATTTATTTTTAAAGCTATTGATCTCTCTCCGTTCGCCCTGAGCGAGGTCTGAGCGATCCTGAATGAGCGTAGCGAAATGAGGGAGAGACGAAGACCGAGTCGAACGGGTTATATTTCTTTTAAATTTATTTTTTAAATTTTTTAAAACTCTTTTGAAAAAATAATTTTTTAGACTAAGTAAATTTTTTTTACCCATTCGACTCCTTCTTCGACTCACTACGTTCGCTCAGAAGTCGCTCAGGGCGAACGGGATAAATATTACTTAACTTAGGCTCGAATGAAATAAATTTGAGTCTACTTCGGTTTTTGAAATACATCATATTCTTTAAACTGCACGCTAAATGGATTTAAAACCAATGAAAATTGTACACCCTGCGAAGATGCTCCAGTATCTTTAATATCTACGATATTTAAAGTCACAGGCTGACTTAAGCCATCAGGTGTAATAAAATACCAAATTTTACCTTTACCTGTACTTTTAAAAGCAGAAGTTATTTCATCCCTGTTACCGATATAAAAATTTTTAAATTCAAAATTATCATCAGGCCATTGATATAAAGAATTTAAAAATGGTGTTTTAATTGAACTAAACTTAATCTCATCACCTTGTTTGCCTGATTCAATCTGGATATCTACTGTTCTTTTTTCTATATCAAAGAGAACTTTATGTAATTTGTGTGTAACAACAGCATCATGCCAGGCTACTCGCATCAAACCATTTAGCTTTGCTATAAATTGTTTACGTGAATAACCTGGCAACAAATTTCTAAAATTTGGAGCTATAAATGTTGCAAGTATACCCATAATTGCAACAACTATAATTATCTCCAAAAATGTAAATCCGTGACGTCTACTTCCAAGCACTTATCATCTCTTCTGCTGTGCCTTCCGGACCATTTGCACCATAAGAATATAGTTCATAAGGGTGTGCACCTTTTGGTGTTAGTTTATAAACATATTCATTATCCCATCCGTCTGTAGGGATTTTTTCTGACTTCTCAAGATACGGACCACTCCATTTTGTAGGAGTCAAATCCGCAGGCTTTACAATCAGGTCCTGTAGTGAATTCGGGTACCTACCGGTTTTTAGATAAAACGAATCGACAGCTTGTTTTAAAGCTACAATATTATTTTCTGTCTGCGACTGTTTAGCGCCACCAATATATCTTAGAACACCTGGTCCAACTGTTACAGCTAAAATAGCCAAAATTGCTATTGCTATAATAAGTTCCATAAAAGTGAAACCATGTTGCAAGTTTCTAATCCTAGAAACAGAAGTCATCTGCATAGTTATCCTTTCTATTAAATATTAATTATACTCCAGCTAAATTGCTCATTTGTGTTAATGGCAATGCTATAGAAAGCACAATAAAGCCTACAATAGCTGCCATAACAAACATCATCACAGGTTCAATTTTTGCCGTTAAACTATCAGTTAATTCTGAAAGTTCAACTTCATAATTTTCTGCAACAGTTAATAACATTGTATCAAGTTGTCCTGATTGTTCTCCTGTATTTATAAGATAAATTGCAATTGGAGGAAATATATTTGTTTCCTTTAAAAATTGTGCAATTTTGCCTTGCTTGATAATTTTATCACGTGCTTGAGAAAGTTCATCTGCTAAAACTTTATTATCTATAATATCTACAACTATATCTAAAGCATCAGATAAATTAACCCCACCTTCTAACAACATACCCAATGTTCTTGAAAATTGTACTACAGCGCTAATTTTTGCAAAATATTTAATTAATGGTAATTGTAATTTTATTTTATCAAAAGTTTTTGCGCCTTCTTTAGTTGAAAGCCAATATCTTATAGTTCCTATTATTAAAGCTAAAATAATTAAAATAAAAATATAATAACTACGTATAAAATCTGAACCAGCAATTAAAATACGCGTAGGTAGTGGTAATGCACCACCATGCTGAGTAAAAATTTGGGAAATTTGAGGCACAACATAAGTTAAGAGAAAAACAACTACTAATCCAACTACCACAATTTGTGTTAATGGATACTGCAAGGCTGATTTAATTTTTTTCTGTAAAGCTTGTCTACGTTCAAGATAAGTTGTCAGACGTTCTAAAATTACTTCTAATTTACCGGTAGCTTCACCAGCTTTGACCAATTGAACATAAATATTATCAAAAATTTTTGGATATTTTTTTAAACCTTCAGCAAGAGATCCCCCTTCTTTAATGCCATCTTTAAGTGATACTAAAATTGAACGCATTTTACCTTCAAACTGTTCAGTTAAAAGTTCAATTGCTTGTAATAAAGGTATGCCTGATTTCAAGAGTACAGCCAACTGCTTAGTAAATAAAATTTTGTCTTTAGCTGTAACTTTTTTTGCAAATAAATTTTTATACCAAGGCAAAGAGCTTTCTGTTTCAGAAGAAGCTTCAACACTTATTATGTATAAACCTCTTTTTAATAATTGATCCTTTGCATTTTGTAAAGATGCAGCATCAATATTTCCTTTTATTTGTTTACCATCTTTAGAAACCGCTCGGTAAATATATAAAGCCATTTAATTAGCCCTTTTTTTGCAATATATACATTTTGCAAAGTTTTCTCTTGGAAAAAAAATTATTCATGCTAATTTCATAATTAATAATTTATTTTAAGGAGTACAATGAATAAGAAATTTTTATTCCTTCTCTTATTTTGTTTTTACACACATCTATCTTTTTGTAAAGGCATTTTAAATAAGTTTAACAAAAATGATCAACAAGATGAACAAATGGTTATCACAAGCAACTTTGTAGATAATGAAGGGTTTTCAGTTGATAGCGTAAAAATTTCTGTTTCAGGTCTAAAATGTTTTTTTAAACATAAATTTAATCATCCAAAATATTCAAAAGATTATCTACCTAATAATTTTTCTGATCTTAATAAATTTATAAGATTTGGAAGACAAACTAAACAATCTTGTCAGTACATAAATTTAATAATCAAAATATTCAACCAAAAGTTAAAATCTATAGAGTTTGTAAGTGAGCGTGAACTTATTAATTTTATCTCTATACTCTCTGAATCTTTAGAGTATTATTTTTCAGATTGTGCCCAAAAAAGTCAGTTATCAGGAAAAAATTCAGAAATTTATCATATGTTATACTCTGAATTTGCAACCCGATACAGTTACTTCACAACTGAACCTGAAGAATTTCTTTCTACTCTTGCAGATAAAATCGAACTTAAATTTACAATTTTGAGATTTCTTGAATGTGCCACAAGCAAATTTTTATGGAGTCCTGATGACCAAAAAAATAGCTGGGAACTTTTTAAACAACTATGTAACAATATCTATAACTTAAGAAATAAAAAAATATTTTTAGATTTAGATAATATTAATGATTTAATAAATAGCGCTATAGCAAGATTTGAACTTTTAATAGATATTTCCGGATCAGAAATACCATCATCAGTTTACCATGAAGCTCTAGTAGATGTTGAATCAGGCTCATTACCTTGGCTAGAAATTGAAGAGTATGACGAAGCCATAACATCTAAAAAAGATAATTTAATAACTATACTTAAACAGGGTAGTGTTAAATCTGTTGCTCTTGAGCAACACGGAATAATCTCTGATTTAATTGTGTAATTAGCGATTAAGATTACAGTTACAACAACCAAGACATGTAAATTTAATATTTTTAGAGTTATTAGTAGATTTTATACAACAACATAGACTTATAAAATCATAATCTCCAGATTCACTACGAATTATACAAAAAATTGGTTCGCAACAGTTGTCGATTGATGGAGTAGCAAAACAGCTAGATTCTTCTTTTATTCTAGTATAACTTCCATCTCTATCTTTTATACATCTCTCACGATGGCGACATTCACTGGCAACACCCTCATAACAGCCTCGAAAAAATTTTCCACAAGAATCGAGAGTATTCAAACAACAAGGGGTTGCTCCAATTTTTAATTTTTCTTCCTTCTGTTTTGTAAGAGTACAACAAATACAACATAAACCCCATTTTTCTAAAGAAACATGTCTTTCAACCTGCTCTTTTTGCTCAGCTTGCTGCGCGGGCTCATAATCCTGCATACAAACAATGTTGAGATTAAAGTTACATAATCCTACAAATAATAATGATTTAATAAAATTCATATAAATTATTTCTTTCTATCAAAATTATATTCCAAACAACAAAACAATGGACACGATATACGAGACTGATGTCCATCTTCTGCGATATAACAACAAAGAGGGCAGGATATTGATAGTTTATGTTTTTGATAATTAATACAACAACAATCCTCACATATTCCACATGAACAACTCTCTATTTTTGAAAGATCTTCTGTTCTTTGGCATTGAAAACATAAACAGTTAATACAACTGATTTTACTGCATTTATTTTCATTCTTAACAAATTCACAACAACAACAATCATGCTTACCATTACTGATTTTATAAGTGTCTCTTTTCAGACAAGGCGCCTTTGTTATTTGGCAACTCTTTCCTCTTTTTTCAATCAAGCAACATAGAAGACAAAAACGATATTTTAAATCTTGCTCAACCTGTTCCTTTTGCTCTTCTTGTGCCACAGGCTCATGATCAACCATACAATTACTTTGAAAATTAAGATTGAATAAAAAAATAAGTGAAAATAATTTAATTAAATTCATTTAGAACTCCTGATTGTACGCTTGTAATGACTCTCACAGCAACAAATATATCTTGTATTCACAGTTTCTTCATTTTGGTGAGTATATTTTTTAATGCAACAAAGTAAATTTATAAATTCATATCCACCTTCATAATGAGCAAGACAACAAACTGGTGTACAATAAAAGATATCTTTAATTTTTGAAAGATCTGCTGTTCTTGTGCAGTTAAAAACAACGCAATAACATTCTTTTATTTTGTATTTTCCGTCTTGAGTTTTTGCAATTTTAATTGGAAGACAACTTTTACAAAATCTTTTACAACAATCTAATTTTTCAATACATTTAGGATTTTTTTTAATCTCTAATTTTTGTCCGTTTTTCTTTGTAAGCAAACAACAAATACAATCTATATCCCACTTTTCTAATAAAAGTTTTTGGTCACTTTGTTCTTTTTGTTCTGATTGAGAAGCAGGTTCATACTCTTGCATACAAATAATATTGAGATTAATATTACACAATCCTACAAATAAAAATAATTTAATAAAATTCATAAAACTCCAATAAATTTAATAGTAAAACTGTAAGTAATCTAACTTTTTACTTCAATATTGTAAATCCAAAATTAATTCATTTTTTTATAGATTTATATAGGATTGGTAGCGGGTATTTTTAAGAGTTTTTTAAAACATAAAGGATCCAAATGAGAAAGTTTCTAGCATTAGGTCTGACACTTCTTACAAGTTATCCAAGTATAGCTTGCGAGCATGAACATAAAGAGAAAATTGAAAAAGAGGTACCAAAAAAAACTTATAATTTTTCTAGCGCTGCTATAAAAAAATTTATTTTAAAAAATAGAAATCAGTTAATAGGTTCTACACTTATTTCTTACGGAACTTATCGTTTTCTAAAAAATAACAGATTTGCAATGTTAGGAGCAACTGCAACCGGATTTGTTTCTTTTGGTATAAGATATTGTATAAATCAATCACGGTTAAATAGTCAATTACATAAAGCTATTCATGATAATGAGTATAAACAAACAGAAAAATTAATAGAATGTGGAGCAGATGTAAACTCACTTTGCAAAACTGAAAGAGGCACAGATTCCCATCTTCTTTTTCTAGCATCTCTAAGAGATTATAACTTTATTCAATTACTCTTGAAAAACGGAGCAAATGAAAAACTCATAGATAAAGATGAGCAAGATATCTATAAGAAACAAAAACAGGACTGTTTAAATCTTGCATTGATCGATGCAATTCAAGGAAATGATAATTTGGTAGTCAAAGAATATATAGAAAGAGGAGCAAGTTTAACCGGATTCATGGTTGATCGCCGACCTTACTGGCCAATCTTTAGGGCAAAAGCGAGCACGCCAGAAATAATGAAATTGATATTGGATAAATTAGATCCTAAACAATTATCTGGACAAGATGAAGAAGGATACCATGAACTCTGTATTATTTATGAAAACAAGATGAAACAAACCGTTAGCACTGAAGAAGAAACTCCAGAAAGAGAGCATATTCAACACGAACAATCTGAAGAAACGGTAGTATAAAAAGAATCAATAACCATTCTTAAAATAAGGTCGCTTTTACTCTGATTTTACAGAGAAGGCGACCTTATTGATTTTTTTGACATTTTGTAAAATTAATAGTATTCTATTAATAATTCATAGGGATTTTAAAAATTTAATAATCAATAAGGGGTTTTAAATGAAAATAATATTAAAAAATATATCTTTTTTTATAATGTTAATTACGTTTTCTCAAATACATTCAATGAGTGAACCAAAAGATAAAACAGTTCACGCAAAAGATGTTATACATTTTTTGATGCATGGTGACCGTAATATTAAAGATATAAAATTAAGTACAGAATCAAAAATTGCTCTGTTAAATAAACTTGTTAGCCAAAAAGAATTTATTCCAGCTTTAAAATTATTATGGTCAGAAAAAGATGAGAAAGTAAGAATTGAATGGCTTACACAAAAATCCCAAGAGGGTCATGCAATGTTTATGATCGAGCTTGCAAAGGAGTTATCTCAAAAAAAGAGCTTAGAAGAACAAAGAATGAGCTTAAATTGGTATCATCTTGGTTCGCTTATTATCACAATAAGTATACAATGTCATTATAATAACAATGAACTTACAAAATCTCATAACGAACTTGATGAATATGCAGGAATAATGTTTGACGACCTTGTAGCGATAGATATACAAGATATGGACAAAGAAGTACTCAATGCTATGGTCTGGGCCTGCAGGCAAGTAAAAGAAATGACTCTTCAAGATCCTTCATGGGTAGGGTATTCAAAACCAGAACAAGAAATAATATTAGATCTTATACCACAAACAGATTTTGAACCTAGGAGAAAAGCATCGATATTAATTTCAGAAAACTATCTTATATCTAAAGGATTTAATCAAGACACGTATAAAAATAAAAGGACTTTGAAAGATATAATTGAAAATTTAAAATTTAACTCCCGTTGCTTTAAAAAAACTCAAGATAGAGATATAGTTATAAAAGAAAATAAAATTGCCATGAAATTTAAAACATTGGACAACGTTGATTAACAATTCGCGAAAGGAATAAATGAATAAAATAATCAAAATATCAATTCTAGGAACTATGATTTTTGTCAACAATTCAAAATCAACCATTCTTGATGTAATTGAATTCGTATCTAATAAAAAAAACAGAGAAATTAAACAACCAGATTGGCCCGGTTTATCAAGCCAAACAAGTTTAAACGTATCTAATTGGCTAGTATCACAACAAAAGTACATTCCAGCATTAAAACATTTATGGAATGAAAAAAATAAAGAGTTAAGATTAAAATGGCTTCATGAAAAAGCAGACGAAGGACATGCTATTATGATGCTAGAATTATCTTATCAACTCTATGATATGAACAAACTCGAAGATAGTTACTATTGGTACTGTCTTGGTATTAGAAAAACTACAGAAGATGTCTTTTGTTACAAAGATGAATCAGTAAAAACAAAATTGATTAAAGTAAATGATGTATATGATACACATAGATTTGTTGGAAAATTAAGCGAAGAAAGAATACTTTATATAGCAAAAAAAGCACATCAAGATCTAAAAAACTGGAACAAACGCCCAAGCCCTATTTGGTTTGCTCCTGAAAACGAACTCTTGCCCGAATCTGAATGGCAAAACGCAAGAAAAAAATCTATGGAACAGGATCGCATTACTTTAGAAAATCCAGATATATTAAAACAATTTCTTCTATTAAAGCTATTAGAAGAAATACAAAATCAAGATAGAGATACATCAGAATCTAAAAAATCAGAAACACAAACACTCTGGGAAGATTTACAATAATTCTAGCCCCATTTCGGGGCTTTTTTTATTCCAAGAAATAGATTTTTATACCAAATATTTTTTTAGTTTTATACAACACAAAAAACAAAAGTAGACACAGCGGCCCAACCCATAACCAGAAACCTACTGTAATCAATAAAAAATGTGAGAGACTTAACAAATAATTTTCAATAACAAACACACACAATTTATAAATACTAAAAAATCCAGTAAAAACTATAATTAACTGGGCCAAATATTTATAAATAAACTTAATTAAATAAGTTGGATAAAAAGTAAAATTATATTTCTTTATTAAAAATAACCCCATAATAACAGTTTGAGCCATAGAAGAAATTGTAGTTGCCGCTGCAAGACCAACGGTCCCAAAAGGAACTAGAAACAACCAATTCATTATAAAATTTATACCCAATGCAATAATAGATACAACTGTAGGAATTACAGAATCTCCAAGAGAGTAAAATACATTTAATAAAATTTTATTTAAAGAAAGAAAAAATAAAGCAAATAAAAAAGCAATTAAAATATTTTTAGCCTCTATAACACTAGACATTGTAAAATTCTTAGATAAAAATAAAGTTATAAAAACTTTATCTGCAAAAAATATCATTAAAATTGTTGCTGGGATGGTTACCCAAAATATAAATTTTGTTGATTCTAGAAGATAAAAACTAAGACGTTTGGGAGCATATAAACTAATACGAGAAAAATGGGGAAGTAATACTGTAGAAAAAGATGTTGCAAATACACCTAAAGGTATCCCCATAAATCTATGAGCAAAATAAATTAATGAAATTGAACCAGTAGGTAAATAAGAAGCAAATCCAGTATCTAAAAATAAACTAATTTCAACAACGCTCATGCTAAAAAATATTGGAAAAAATCTTTTCAATAAAATTTTTAGATCTTGCCAAGATTTATCATTAATTTCACCAAAATTAAAACCTAACCTAAAATAAACAAATAAATGTAATAAAAAGCTTAAAAATCCACCAAACAAAATCGCATAACATAAAAAATTAATTGGTAAATTAAGCCAAATTCCCAATATAGCTGCTATTATAACAACAATATTTAAAACTACAGAAGCCAATGCTGGTACAGTAAAATGGTTAACAGCCTGCAATGCTCCAGTAAGCAAAGAACTACTAGATAAAAACAAAATAAAAAATATCATTATCCTTAAGAATGGAGCTGTCATGTTCATCTGGCCTAGAGAAAAACCAGGAGCCGTCATCCAAATAAAAGGTCTTGGAAATAAAAAAACTAAAAAACAGATAAATAATAAACAACCTTCAAAAGCCAAAAATGATACTGACATTAGACTATCAGCCTCTTTTTTGTCGCCTTTTTTTATTATCGAAGTAATTGTAGGAATAAATGATGCACTTAGAGCACCTTCTGCAAAAATCTTTCTCAATGAATTTGGAATTTTAAATGCAGTTGCAAAAGCATCCGCTGTTGCCGAACCTATAATTAAATATCTTCCCCAAAAAACTTCTCTTATTAAACCTAACGCTCTACTTAATAATGTTGAGCCACCTATTTGCGCTGTTTTTTTTAATATTGATTTTTTGCTTAATACTTGCATGATTAGCTCTCTGTTAATAAACTTACAAAAGTATATTTTACTTCTTTTATATCAAATTTAAAATGAAAAACTTATCAAAAATATTATTACTTTTATCTTTTCCCCTAAATATTGCATCCATGGATCATGAACTTGATCAAGTGAATGAATCTTTACAAAAACATTTAAATGAGCATTTGCCTAATACATTAAGCGATATAGTTCTTGAATATGCAGACAAAAAATCTGAGTACTATTTTGAAGATTATCACTATCATTGGAAAACACTTATAAATCTTAGGGCTATGAAAGGTTATATGGGAAAATATAAAATAAACTGTATAACACAATTAAAAAATGGTAATTTAGTTGCAGGTTCTGACTATGGATATATATATTATTTTTCTCCTAACTCTTGCTATCCAACAAGTGTAATTCGTACAAGTGGCCGAGATATTCTGAAGATAATTGAATTAGAAGATGGCAAATTACAACTTATTGCTCGTTATGGATATACTCGAATAGGATATGGCTACTGGTATAAAGAGGAAAAATATAGAGATATAAAGGCTGAAAATACAATGCAATTGCCTGATGGTTCTTTAGCTTATTTTGGTTATGGAGAAATAAAAATCCATAAAAAAGCTCGTAGATTAGCTTTTAAAAAATCACTACAACAACCTACAAAAACAAGAATTACAACGCAAGATTATACAAGTTATCAATTTGTGTAATAAGCTAAAAGTTTAAAACACAATTTTTTAGCTGTAAGCAATTTTGCACAGAACTAGGGATATATTTATCATGGGTGCTAATGATAAGGCCTAAACCCCAAGATTTTTGGCAACTGAGTAAAAAGTCAGTAATTTCTTTGCCAGTTTTTTCATCTAAATCACCAGTTGGTTCATCAGCTAGCAAAAAATCAGGCCTATTAAAAATTGCTCTTAAAATCGATATCCTTTGCTTTTGACCACCGGAAAGTTGCTCCGGTAACACTTCTGATTTATCTAAAAGATTAAACTGTTCAAGTAATTTTTGTGCATGAATTTTACACTCATTATAACTCTGTCCAGAAATTAGGCCTTTGAGTATAATATTTTCTAGAACAGTTAATTCTTGAATCAAAAATGATTCTTGAAAAACAAACCCTATATGTTTATTTAAAAAAACATCTTTTTGTTTTTGAGTAAATTTATTAATATCTGTGTTATTAAAACACACTTGTCCTGAACTTGGCAGATCAATACCTGCTAAAATGTGCATTAAGGTTGATTTACCTGAACCTGAAGCTCCTATAATTGCATAACTATTTCCCTGAATAAACTCTGTTGAAATATTTTTTAGTACTTCAAGCTTAGTTTGTCCCTGAACAAAAAATTTGGTTATGTTTTGTAATTTTAAGACTGAATTCATATTATCATTATACCATTCTCTCAAATTTTATCTTATACAAACTAATTTTTTTGTTATATTAATTTATATAATACATCCTCGATAATTAATTTTTATATGAAAACGTTATAATTCACTAATAATAAAAATTAAAACCCGTTCGTGGTGAGTAGCCCAAAGGGCGTATCGAATCCATGAACATTACAAAATTTTTTATTAGGATTCATGGTTCGATACATTTTTGCTAACGCAAAAACACTCACCACGAACGGAATTTAAGAGTTCCTTCAATTCTCGAGCTTGTGTTTTATAAATAAATTTAAATTCTCTAGGGATAAAAAATGCAAGTAAAACGAATCAAAGTTGGTGTTTTTATGGGTGGTAAATCCATAGAAAGGGAAGTATCATTCAATTCAGGAAGAACTGTATGTGACCATCTAGATACACAAAAGTTTGAAGTTATCCCTGTTTTTCAAACCAATAAGGGTTTATTGTATATACTGCCATGGAGATTTTTACCCAGAGGTAAAATATCAGATTTCGAACATAGATTACCCTATGAGGCAAAACAAGTAAGTTGGGAAGAATTAAAAGAATTAGTAGATTTCATGTACCTAGCAGTACATGGAAGATTTATGGAAGATGGCGCATTACAAGGTATGTTAGAAATATTAAATATTCCATATCTTGGAACAAAAGTTTTTGGTAGCGCTTTGACTATGGATAAAATTATCCAAAGAGATTTTTTGCAAATGCATAACATAGATATACCAAAGGCAATTGTAGTTTTAGCCCATGAGATTAATAATTTTAAAACTAATAAAGATAAAACATTAAAAAGATTAAAAGAGGAAAATATCAATTTCCCTTGTGTAGTAAAACCACACAAAGAAGGCTCTAGTCTTGGTATAACTGTTGTATATAATGAAAATGATTTAGAAAATGCTCTAATAAAAGCAAGTAATATTACTGAAGGTAAATCGCAGCCTGTTTTAATTGAAGAGAGAATTCAGGGTATGGAATTTACTTGCATAGTAATTAATGACAAAAATGGCGAAGCTTTACCTTTATCATTAACAGAAATTGTAAAGGAAGCTAATTCAGATATTTTCGATTACGAACAAAAATACATGCCAGGTAGAGCTACCAAAATTACGCCAGCTAGATGTACGAAAGAACAAACCAAAAAGATACAGGAAATTTGTATTAAAGTAATGAATATTCTTGAAATTAAAACAATAGCAAGAATAGATGGTTTTTTAACAAAAGATAATAGAATTATAATCATTGATCCTAACAGTCTTTCTGGAATGACTCCTTCTTCTTTTGTTTTCAGACAAGCTGCTGAAATAGGTTGGAATCATACTCAATTGATTAATCATTTAATTGAAACAGATCTTAAAGAATATAATTTGAATTTGCCTTTAAGCCAAAAAAATAATGGGAAAGATATGAATAACTCAAAAATTCGTGTAGCAGTTCTAATGGGTGGAAATTCTAATGAAAAAGAGGTCTCACTAGATTCAGGAAGAAATATAATGTATAAGCTTTCCCCAGACAAATACCAACCCCTGGCTGTTTTTCTAAACAATCAGATGCAAATGTTTGCCATACATCAACAACTTCTTGTGAGAAACAGCACCAAAGAAATAGAACTTGCTTTGCAACCCAATATGAAAATTGAATGGTCAGATTTGCCAAAAATAGCTGATTTTGTCTTTATTGGTCTGCATGGTGGTCAAGGAGAAAATGGTTGTATTCAAGGTGCCCTTGAAATGTTAGGACTACCATATAATGGCTCAGGTGTTTTTGCAAGCGCTCTATGTATGGATAAGTTTAAAACTACACAGTTTTTAAAGCATAAAGGTTTTAAGGTGCCTGAAGGTTTTTTAATTGACAAAAATGATTGGCAAGAAAAACAAGAAGATATAATAAAAAAAATTACATCCAAAATTAATGCTCCATTTATTATCAAGCCCCATGATGATGGTTGCAGCGTTATGGTTCAAAAAGCAAAAGATATTAATGATTTAAAATCGTGCATAGAAAATATTTTTTCTAAAAATAAAAATTACGCACTTGTAGAAGAATGTGTTACAGGTATGGAATTAACCGTTGGTGTATTAGGTAACGATTTTCCTATAGCTCTTCCGGCTAGTCAGGCTGTAGCAACAAAGGGAATACTTTCAATTGAAGAAAAGTTTTTACCTGGTCAAGGAGAAAATCAGACTCCTGCTCCTATTTCTCAAGATGCCCATAAACTTGTCAAAAAAGTTATGGAAGATGTTTACAAAGCTATAGGTTGCAAAGGTTACGCAAGAATAGACTGTTTTTATCAAAATGCTGAACAAAGTTCTACAGGCAAAGATGAAGTTATTATTATTGAAGTAAACAGCTTGCCTGGAATGACTCCTGCTACTTGTATATTCCACCAAGCTGCTGAAATTGATTTAAAACCTATGGATTTTATTGATTTAATTATCACTCTTGGATTACAAGAACATCATGCAGATTATTCTATGCAAAAAGAAGATATTATAATTAATCAAATTATGAGCAAGTTAAATTTAGAAAAATCTACAATTATATAAATTGAAAAAACATTATGAAATCTAAATTTATTATTTTCAAAGAAACTAACATCAACAGACAAAGAAGATCTAAAAAAATTAAGCTATTAAAAGCTATTAAAATAAAAACCAAAGGCTTCAAGTTCAATCGAGATGAAGCTAATGAAAGATAATAAATAGTTAAATTTAAAGTTCTATATATTCTTCTATAATATTTGTCAAAACTGGTGGAAAATATTTAAATAATTCTTGTTCCAGAGCAGATTTTTTTATATTCAAATGATGTTGTAACAACCTAATTTTTTCTACCATTTTTTTTGGTGTTCTACTAAGTGTTGCACTTATAGGAGCTCCACGTAAAACCAATAAATTAACAATATCAGGGTTTGTTTTATCATCAATAGCATCTAATGCTGTTGAAATCTTAGCGCCACTGTCTAACAATGATCTCACTATTTCAAAACGATTATTTACTATTGCTATATCAAGAGCATCACATGCATAAAAATTTGTTTTATCTAATGATGCTCCTAAATCTATTAGCGTTTTGGCTGCATCTAGATGGCCTAATTCGATTGCATACATTAAATAAGTTGTGCCATATCCTTCTTCAACAAGACTATTTAGGAAGATAGAGTCAAATTTATCTTTTGTAAATTGCTTTGAGTATTGAGACAAGGTTTCTGAATATATTTCTTCTATCAATTTTGAATTATTGTCTTTTATAGCAGCGATCATTTTTTCTTTGTGGGAAAGTGGTTCTGCACTAAAATTTTTTGTACAAGATACACCAAAAACTAGAGAAATTACTAAAGAAAATAATGTACTTTTATTCATATTTTGCCCTTTTGTTTTATAATTAATATATAAGATCTATATTATATATATTATCAGATAGAAAATAATTAGTCAATGGGCAAAAAAACCCACTTTTTATAAGTAGGTTTAAAAGGATAAAAAAAGTTAATTTTAGTACTGTTCGCCCTGCCTGCCCGGTCCTTCGATTTCACTCAGGATAAACTCCGCTTTATACTAAGTCGGTATCTGTTGTAGATTTTGACGAAGACGGGTACTCCTGTCTTAAGAATGCAGGCATATCAAATTCATCAGATTTTTCTATATCTGATCTATTTGCAGAAATATCCATCAATGATTTTTTCAAATCATCATCAACATGAAGTTTTGTACCCTTTATTTTAAGATCTTCTTCCTGTTTTTTTAAGCTAAAACCGGTTGCTATGATAGTAACTGTAACTTCATCATTCATTTGAGGATCAATAACTGAACCCAATATTATATGAGCATTCTCATCAGCTTGTTCATAAATTACTGAAGCAGCTTCACTAATTTCATGTAAACCTAAATTGGTTCCACCACTGATATTTAACAAAACGCTTTTTGCTCCTTTAATGCTCATGTTTTCAAGCAAAGGTGAAGATATAGCATTCAACGCAGCCTCTTTTGCTCTCATTTCACCTTTGGCTTTACCAGTACCCATAATAGCAAGACCCATATCTTTCATTATTGTACGTAAATCTGCAAAATCAACGTTTATATGTCCAGGTTTTGTAATAATATCAGATATTCCTTTAACAGATTGGTTTAATACTTCATTAATCATAGAAAAAGCATTAATCATAGAAACTTTGCCATCAACTACATCTAAAAGTTTTTGATTTGGAATTAATATCAAGGTATCAACATACTTTTTTAATTCTTCTATGCTAGCTTGAGCAGATTGAGCCCTTCTTTTACCTTCAAAAACAAAAGGCTTAGTAACTATAGCTATAGTTAATATTCCCTTTTCTCTCAATGCTTTTGCAATAACAGGACTAGCGCCAGAGCCGGTTCCCCCCCCCATCCCTGCAGCTATGAAAACTATATCAGCATCTCCAATTACCTCTAAAATTTTGTCTATATCTTCTTCTGCTGCCCTTTTGCCCACTTCAGGGTTGGCCCCTGTTCCAAGACCTTTTGTGGACTTTACCCCTAATTGAATTTTATGGAAAGCTTTTGATTGCCTTAAGGCTTGAGAATCAGTATTTGCAACAATAAACTCTATATGATTATTAAAATTAGAATCAATCATACTATTAACAGTATTTCCACCAGCTCCTCCTATACCAATTACCTTTATAGAAGCCAATTGAAGATCATGTATTTTTTGCTCATTTTCTAACTCAAAATCTATCATACTTCTCCTTCATTACCTTTAACAATTAGAAAAAATCAGACACCCAGGATTTCATTCTAAAAAATATACGTGAAGCCAATGGTCCATTTAAAGATTCTATTGATTTATTTTGCTTTTTAATCATATAAATTAACATACCATAACCCGTAGAATACATCGGATTATTCAACATATTAAATATTATGTTCTCAGTTCTAGGAAATCCAATTCTGACAGGTACACCAATTATATCTTGTGTCAGTTCTTTAAGCCCATTCAGCAATGAACCACCCCCAGTTAATACTAGGCCCGTAGACATAAATGGCTTAAGATTATAATTTTTTATTTCTTGATTAACTATTTGTAACAGCTCATGAGCTCTGGCATAAATAATATTTATTAAGTATGATCTTTGAATTATAGATTTTTCTTTATCATAAATTAATTCTAATTCTATATCTTCATCACTTGTAATAGAATTTACTAATACTGAGCCATAATTATGCTTTATTCTTTCTGCCTCACATATGGTCGTACGTAATCCAACAGCAATATCATTAGTAAAGTGATTTCCAGCAATAGGAACAACTTTTGTATGTCTTATACCATTTTTTTGATACAGAGCAAAATCGGAAGTTCCACCACCAATATCAAGCATGGCAACCCCAAGTTCCCGCTCATCTTCACTCAAAACAGCCTCAGCCGAAGCCAATTGTTCAAGTATTATATCGGTTACCTTAACTCCCGCCATCTCACAACATCTGACAAGATTTTGAACAGAAGCTATAGATCCAGTTATAATATGAACTTGTGCCTCCAGACGAACTCCGTACATACCTAAGGGATCTAATACTCGTTCTTGGGAGTCTACTGAAAAATATTGTGGAAGAACGTGTAAGATTTGTTGCCCTTCCTGGATTTGAACAGCTTTGGCAGCAGCCATAACATTTACTATATCACTTTGGCAAACCTCATTCCTTTTTATTGGAACTGCGCCACTTGAGTTAAATGATTGTATATGTCCGCCTGATACTCCTATAATTGCAGATTCTATACTAACACCTGTGACAAACTCAGCCTCCTTTACAGCCTCTTTTATTGATTGCACAGTCTTTGAAATATCAACAACAACTCCCTTTTTCAAACCATGTGAAACAGATTTACCCACTCCCAAAATCTGTAAATCTTGTTTATTTATTTTTGCAACAATAACACATATTTTTGTTGTACCTATGTCTATTGATACAACTATATTATCAAAATTTGACATACACCCCCCTACATTATAGAAACTTTAATCTGCTCACCAAATCTTAAATCAGCAACAAATTTTTTATTATATCCAATATTTTTTTCATATTTTATGGTTTTACATTGTTCCAGAATTTTATTAGACAAAACTTTATTATATCTAGTCAAAACTAAAAATTGTTTATCTGATTTTGAAGTTATAAAAATATCATTTTTTGAATTATAGTTTATTTCAAAATCTAAAAGTAAATTTTTAGGAAAATTTGAAATAAATTCCATAAACTCTAAATCAACATTTGATTTATTAAAATCAATTAGTATTGATTCTAATGAATCAACAGCATTTTGAGTAAAACAATCTATGGGTAAAAGCTTAAACTGCTTAGTTAAAATTAAATTATTATTAATTTTATATTCCGGTATATCAGCTTCTATTTTAACATTTAGTAAATTTGGATTACTTCGCCACACAGAGATATTCTCAATTACGGGAAATTCATTTTTTAATTTTTTAAATAAATCATCAGGTAAACTATTTTTTAAATTCTTATTAGTATATTGCAAAATTGATTTTGATAACTCTTTAGATAAGATAGGATCATAAGAAAGCGAATAAACATCACTAATTAAAACATTTGAACAAAAATTTTGTATTTTGAAAAAAGATAAAACTAAAATAATTAAAAACAAAAAAAGTTTAATTTTTTTTAGTATCTTCATTTCTATTTTCCCATTTTTTAACACCTGCGTAAAAAATAATCTCCCTTATTATTTTTTACCTATTTACGAATCTAATAGTCAATAATTTGACTAATTCATAATAAATAGTGGTTAAAATCAAAGGTAATTTATACTAGATATTTAACAACTTCTTCTGTAAGAACAGGAAGTAATGAATTATTAATTAACTCTTTTATTTGATCTTTTATTCTTCTTTGATAATTCTGAGCATTTTGCAAAAATTCTCTAATTTTACGAGCTTGATCCAAATTATAGTAAGCAATAGATTTTTCTACCGGTTTATCATAACACCCATCAAGCTTAAAACATTCAGTCTGCGCGTCAAGAAAAGCCATTTGAGCCAAATTTAGGATCGTCTGGATCTCTCTTAAGTCTACTAGCGTATCTATAAGAATTTTAACGCCAAAAAATTTATGTTTTTTAATTGCATACATTATTGGTGTAACTTTTTCATTATCTTGAAAGTTAATATCTGCCCCATTTGCAATAAGATAATGAAGAATTTCCGATTCCAATTTTTCTTTAGATTCAATAGCTGAGTTAAAAGCTTTTTTGAAAGATTCATCCCCATTTTCTAAAGCATCTTCGATTTCTTTTAAATCTGTGCCTTTAAAATAAACTTCTTTGCTCCTACCATCAATTTTTTCAAACATCAGTTCAAAAATAGCAAAAATGGGTGACTGAGATACAAAAGCTTTGCTAAAAGCCCCTTCTCCATTTATATCAGCACCCTGATCAATTAATTTTTTTATAGAGTCAAAATTCCGATCTTGAATAGAAAAATAAAGATTTCTAGTTAATTCTGCTTTATCTTCTTGTTTCATTGCAGAAATTTGAAAAGAGAAGACACAAAAAACTAAGAAAAAATTTCTTTTAAAATACATAATAACCCCTAAATTTAAAATTAATATCTTACTACTAATTAGTATAACATATAAAAATCAAATGTCAATTCTGTTTGTAATTAAAAATTATTAAATTAACTTGTTTTTAGTAGCTATCCAAAATAACAAAATCCCAGATGCGACAGAGGCGTTATAGGAAATATCAGGGCTTCTTTGAGGCAAAGTAATATTTTGGCCTATAGATAACATATTTTTGGATACACCTTCCCCTTCACTGCCAATAACTACACATAATGGAAGTTTAAAATCTATATTTACAGCGCTTTGGCTCTTTTGAAGGGTCGTAACAAAAATAGAATATCCATTTTTTTTCAATTCTTGAGCTACAGATAAAGCAGATGGCGCTAAATAAATTTCCAAATGTTCAGCCAAACCAGCAGATGCCTTTAATGCTGTAGCAGTAATGGGGGAACTACCTTTTTGAGTTAATATCACACCATCGATACCTGTGCAATATGCAGAACGTAAGATAGCTCCTAAGTTCCTTGGATCCTGTATACTATCTAACATGACTAAAAATTTATTATTCTTTGTTTCAAAAGGTTTTTTTCTAAATTGAAATGGAGATGCAAAAGCAACAATACCCTGGTGATCACTTGTTTGGGCCAATTTATTTAAATCATCTTTAGTAACATATTTAATATTTACATAGCTGGGCAATAATTTTGAAACATCGTTCCATGCTTTAGGGAAAGGTTTAGTTGTATAAATATTATAAATTTTACGGCGTTTAGCCTTAAGTAGCTCAACTATTGAATTTACACCAAAAACAAGTTCTTGATCTTTTTGTGCTTGTTTAACCATAGTGAATTTAATATAACTTTTTTTACATTTATAATCTATTTCTTTGGAATAATAACATACTCAGAAATTATATCTGTTAATTCGGGCAATAAACATTCCAATTTATCTATCTCTGATTTAACTTGTTCTCTTAATTTTCTTCTTTTTTCATATTCCTCTGTTATCAGACATACTACATCCTGATCATTTCTTCTCCATGCAATATCTAATGCGGTTCTCCCTTGATTATTTTTTAAATCCAATAAAGCTCCATAATCCAACAAGAGCTTCACATATTCTAATTTTTTCTCTTTATCATTTACCAATATAGCCTGCATTAAGGCAGTCAGCCCGCTACTATCTTGAATATTAGGATCTGCTCCAAAACCCAACAATAATTTTATTATATCTTTGTCAGCCATTTCTTTTATAGCACAAGAAAAAATTGTATGATATGAATAAGTACCACCTAAAGAAGTCATATCTAAATAATGTATGAATAGATTAGGGTTAGCTTTATAATTTAATAATAGCTTTATCATAGACATATATTTTTTTGAAATGGCTTGCGATAAAAAATAACCAAATTTACCCTTAACGTTAGGATTAACTCCTGCTGCTAAAAGCTCTCCTGCAACTTTTATATCACAACATTCAACTGCATTTGCCAACTCTTCCTCTTTCAATTTAGCTTTATACTCTTCTTCAAATTGATTCACAAATTGGTTTCTAGCGTTTTTATCAATTATATATTTCGATAAAAGCTTCATAATATCTCTGTTTTGAAGCTTAACAGCATAATCTAGAGCTGTATTATCACTATTATCTAGAATATAAATATCTGCTCCAGCATCTAATAATAATTTTATTACATTTGTCTTACCCTCTTTCACAGCATTAATTAAAGCAGTACTTCCAAGTTCATCTTGAAAATCAAGGCCGGCCCCATAATTTAATAGTAATTTTATTATTTTTTCCGGAGCCCTATAAAAAACGTTAGAAGCAACAATAATCAAAGCTGTCTGACCATTAGCATACTCAGCATTTATATCCGCGCCCTCTTCAAGAGCCTCTCTAACCAATTTTATATTCTCTTGTTCCACTCCTATTAAAAGTTTGTAATTAGGAGAGTGAGAGTGACTCATTCCATAAATTAGACAATCTAGAAACAATAATATTGATATAAATACAATTTTAATTTTCATATAATACTCAATTTATTACCAATCACTTTGTAATTCGCCCCACTCTTCACCCGCTTCTGAAGAAGTACTCATAGGAGTCTTATCTTCTGCTCCTAGATTTATAAGATTCTCAACAATTTCTTTATCATTAGGGAAATTTTCTTTTATGTATTGTAAGACAGATTTTCCTTTATCATCTTTAGCATTCACAATTTTCTTTATTGTATCTTCAGAAAGGTTCATATCATTTAAAAGTAACATGTCTATAAGCTTACCATCTTTTCTATAAAGCATTATAGGAGTTTGACCCTCTTTATTTTCCTTTTCAAGGTCCGCGCCAATTGAAACTAATGCTTCAATTGCAGCAAAATCTCCATTTGCAGCTGCTACTTGCAATGCTGTACGATAATTTCTTACTTCTCTAGGATTAGATATAACATTAGGAAAATCTTTTAAGTATTTACTTAAAGCTTGTTTTACAGATTCTTTTTTAAATTCACCTAAAATTTTATCTACTTCTGGCACAGAAAGAACTGCATAAGAGTCAGCGGTGTTGCCCTCTCTTTGGCTAAAAATAGAATTAATTATATTTTTAATAGAATTATTCTTCTTTAAATAATCACGAACTAAATTGTAATAAACTATAGCTTCTTGCATATTATTCACATTAAATTGATATATTTGTCCTAACAAAAATAACATATCAGCTATATCTTCTTTTAAATTGTTTTTATTACTTGCCTGACAATCAAGATAAAAGAATCTAGCCAAACGTAATTTTTTGGGGAACCCTTCAAAATCAGTTACTTGAGCTTCAGTCAGATCTTTATCCGAGCCTATATAATTAAAAGTAAGATTAGGAGTTGTGGAAGTACCAAATGTTACATAATAATTAATAGGTAACGCTATAAATCCACCTGTTATAGGATCATAAACACTTTTTGCCCCTATACGGTTGCCAGCCCCACTGACAGCAGAAAAGCGAGATAATATATCTTCTTTTACTGCTCCAGGTTTTGGAACTATATGGTCATTACTCATATCACGGTCAAATATTCTAGCACCCGTAAAACATGGGTTTCCATAAATAAATTTGTGTATAACTGAAATCGGATAATAAGAATAGGCTAATGTTTCATCTGGCAACATACTTACAACTCTAGCAATAACAAAAGGTACCTTTTGTTTGTATCTATCATCCAATTCTTGGGCAAATGTTTTAGAAGTTCCATAAATTACTGAATTTAAATCAATATAATCAAAGCCCATTTTTTCATCTTTTGGATTAGATATTGATTTTATACTCTTAGGAACTTTAGCCAATTTTTCTGCTGCTTTTTTACTTACAGTAAGCTTAACTGTAGGTTTAATCTGAGATATCATTAAACTAAGATTTTCTAATTCAGATTTAATTGATGCAACATCAAGACTTGCGCAATCTTTTTCTAAATGACCAACACAATCAGTTACTTTTTTTATACCATTCTTTTCTTGCCCCATAAAATCTACGGCTAAATTATAATATTTAGATGCTTGAACAATATTATAAACGTTAAATTGATATATTCTTCCTAATAAAAATAACAAATCAGCCTTATCTTGATTTGTCAGTTTTTCCATATTATAAAGAGCAAAAAATCTTGCAAGACGAATTCGCTTATAAAAATCCAACATACCTTTTGCTGACGGCATCATATCTGTAAGATCTTTGTCAGAACCTATATAATCAAAAGATAAATTAGGTTCTTTAGATTGGCCATAAGCTGCATAATAACGAATTTCGCCTGTTATTGTTCCTTTAGTTAAAGGATCCAAAATAGCTTGGGACCCTACCCTATCACCACCTGGAACTATTTTAAATCTTGATACATTTTGATTTTCGTCCAATTTACCTGTTGGCAGAAAATGCTCTCCTCGTCGTCCAAACTCTATGCCACCAGTAAACTTGGGTCCATAAACATGCTCATTTATAGAATCTACAGGATAATATTTATAAATTTTATTACCATCATTGTCCAAAGATAAAACTCGTGCGATAACAAAAGGCATATCCAGCTTATGCTTTTCATCTATCATATCTGCAAAAGTTTCCATAGTTATAGGATCTGATTCTTGTAATCCTATAAAATCATAACCTGATTGATCTGAATTATTAGCGTTAATAACAGTTGGAAAGCCAACTTCTGCCATTTCTTTATGCTCAGCAGAATATAAAGAATTAAATAACAATATCGCAACTAATAAAAATAATTTTTTCATTGATTTCTCCATTTAAAATAAAAGCATTTTATACTCTCATTACAAATTGTATCTTATTATGAGTAACAAAAGCAAGAATTTTATAAAAAATTTTTTAATCAATCTTTTTAACTTCGTGGCCGCCAAATTCATGGCGAAGTAAAGCAACGAGCTTGGTACCGTAATCTCCACCAGTTTTTTGGGACAATTGCCTAATTTCAAGAGATTTTTCAATTAATGGAGAATTAAGGCCTAATTTGTACGCTTCTTGAATGGCCCAAGCACCGGTTTGACCACCGCCTATTTGGCCAGAAATACCCTTAAAATCTTGGTCCTTTAAGAATATTTTATGAGTAAGTTCCAAAATCCAAGAGCGAATTATAGAGCCATGCAACCAAACATCACTAATTTTTTCTAAATTTAACCTATATTCACTATTTTTTAATATATTAAAACCTTCAGAGTAAGCTTGTAACAAGGCATATTCTATACCATTATGAACCATTTTGACATAATGGCCCGAACCGGAAGGACCCATATAAGCAAAACCATTTTTTGCAGATATAGATTCAAATATAGGAACTACTTGCTCAAAAGCTGATTTTTGTCCACCAATCATCAGGCAAAAGCCTATTTCTCTTCCTTGTAATCCACCAGAAACACCGCAATCCAAAAATTCTATACCTAATTTTTTTAATTTCTGGAATCTTAAAACAGAATCCTGAAAATTACTATTTCCGCCATCTACTATAATTTTTTTATTATTTAAATCTGGTAAGAATTTTTCAATAGTTTCATCTATAATTTTTCCAGCAGGAAGCATTAACCAAATAACTTCTGAATATAAAACAAGTTCAGACAAAGAACTAGATACCTTAACCCCAATTTCTTGAGCATGTTTTAATGAGTCTTTATCTATATCAAAACCAAAAACATCATGACCTTCTATTAAGGCCCTATAAGCAATACTGTTTCCCATCTTGCCAAGGCCTATTATCCCCAATTTCATTTCCACTCCAAGTTATATTTGTTTGCAAAAGTCTCTAATTCTTTTGGTCCGCTTGTTCCTTTTTTATATTGATACATTGGCAAATTCATAGAAATAATTTTGTCTATTATTTGCCAACTATATTCTATTTCATCTTGTCTGACAGAAATTGAACGCTCGCCTGATATTATATCTAATAATATTGATTCATAAGCTTGAGGAGTTTCAGGTTCAAAAATACAACTATAACAATAATCTATTTTAGTTCTTATAATTTCACTTCTAGAATTAGGCTTTTTTACATTCAATTCTATTGATATACCCTCTTCAGGAAAAATTGAAATAATTAAATAATTTGGCTCAGTAGGACAACTTTTTGAAAGTAAGCAATAGGCATGCTTAAATCTAATACAAATCTTTGTTGTTTTACGATCTAAACATTTACCAGTCTTAATATAAAATGGCACTCCTGACCAACGAGAATCATCTATAATAAATCGCATAACAACAAATGTATCCGTTGTAGAATTAGATTTTATTCCAGATTCATCCTTGTAACCAATATATTGCCCAAAAAATCCATCTGTAGGGACCAATTTACGCAATACCTGTACTTTACTATCTCTAATATAATCTCCACTCAATTGTTGCGGTGGTTCCATAGCTACAAGAGATATTAATTGCAAAATATGGTTTTGCACAACATCTTTAAGAGCACCATATTTATCATAATATAGATTTCTACCTTCAAGACATACTTCTTCATCTAAAATTATTTGCACAGAATCAATATGATAATTGTTCCATAGTGGCTCAAATATCCTGTTAGTAAAACGCACAAATGATATAGCTTCTACTATCTCCTTTGCTATATAATGATCAATTCTGAATATTTGTGATTCGTCAACATACTTTAAAATTAAGTTATTTATTAATTTAGCAGTCTCATAATCTTGTCCAAAAGGTTTTTCATACACTATTCTATGCCAAAAGTTATTTAAATTATTTGGTTTTTCTTTATCTAATAATTTCACTTGCGAACAATTTTGAGTCACCATTCCATATAATTCAGCTGCTATCGAACAATAAAAAAGGCGATTGCCGGTTAAATTATATTTATTTTCTTGCATCAGCACAGATTTTTTAATATTTTCAAAATCACTAAGTTTATTCAAATCAGCTGCAACATAATCTGATTTTTCAATTAATTTATCAAAAATTTCTTCATCAAAATCCAAAATAAACTCTTTAGCTCTATTAAAGATTTCCCTAATATTAGCTTGCTCTAATCCAACTCCAACAACTGCAAAATTATTTATCTTATTTTTAGCAAACAAAGTGTAAATAGCCGGTATAATTTTACGTTTAGCCAGATCTCCTGTAATTCCAAAAAGTATAAGTACAAAATCTGTCATTTTAAACCTTGTTTTAAAATATTCCTGGTTTCTTGCTTATATAATTCAACATTAGGTTGATCAAATGGGTTAATATTAAACAAATGTCCCAAATATGCTATTTCAAACATTTTAAATTGCAAAAACTTAGCAATAGATTTCTCAGATTTATCTAATAAACTTACAGAACAAAAAGCTCTTTGTTTTTTTGTATAAGCTGTTTTAGTGCCTTGGATTATGGCATTCATAATTTCAGACATTTCAAGACCTTGAATATTAGAAACCAACTTTTCCAATTCATTTAATTTGGGCAAAACTAGATTTGTAAAATTATTTTGCACATCTACAAATGTTGTAAATTTATCATTTGGACCACCTAAATATAATTGTGCAACAGAATGTAAATCTGTACTACCAATTGATACAGTAGGAGTAATGCCTATTTCAACCTTCTTATTATTTTTGTCATATTCTTTGCCTATACTTTCTCCTACAAGTTGTCTATACCACTTTCCTACGGCTTCAAGGTTTACTGCAAACAAGAAAGTATCACTAATTCTTATGTTTTTAAAATAATAATAAAAAAAAATAGAAGCACTAACACTAGAATAGTTTTTTTCAATATCAAGACTTAAACAAGTCTGACTCATTTCCCTTGCGCCTTCAATTAACTTTGCAATACCTATCCCCAAAATAGCCAATGGAAAAAGTCCCACAGATGTAAAAACAGAATATCTTCCACCAACTTTTTTTGGAATTTCAAGCACTGCAAAACCACTTTCATTAGAATATTGTTCTAAAATAGAACCTTTATCTGTTATTGCAACAACATAATCTTTATATTTTTCTTTTTTATATTTTCTTAGCAATTCAATAAACAGTTCAAAGTTACCAACCGTTTCTGTAGTTGTACCCGACTTACTTATCACAGTTACAAGAATATTGTTATACTCTCTTAACTCATTTTCAACCATATTTAAAATTGTGGAAATATAATCCGCATCAACTGTATCTACAAAATAAACTTTTATTTTGGGATTAGTTTCATTGTAAAATTTACCATTAATGGCTTCATGAATTGCCATAGTCCCTAAATTAGAACCACCTATTCCTATAACAACTAAAACTTTGGGATTCAAAATTTTTTTATTTTCTACGACCTCAATTACTTTTTTTAAATTTTCATCATCAAATGGCACATTAGCAAAAGCAAAATCTGAATCATAACTAACATCTTTTAGTTTTAAACCTGCTATGATAGATTCCCTATAATCTTTTTCTTTTAAGCTTTCTATTATACCTTTAATTTTGGATGTTTTATCTCCTATAACTGTAGTTGGCTTAATGAGCATTTCTTCTAAGTCTGATGGCCAAAGTCCATGTCCTGATAATACTAGATTCCATAAGCCAAAATTATCGCCTTTTCCCTGAGAAAATATTTCTTTAAGTACATTTATATCGATTTTATCTGTTCTTTCTACTGATTCTATTAATGTTTTAATTTCTTCATTTGTTGAGGCTTCAAAATTCTTTGTTGGAATTTTTTCCATTT
>Ga0207103_10008_pt1 | contig 78904 bp, 98 predicted proteins | sample Alteio_BWMinHeat_81_FD_153546 | JGI IMG/M metagenome (GOLD analysis project Ga0207103, IMG submission 153546) | Enriched cells from forest soil in Barre Woods Harvard Forest LTER site, Petersham, Massachusetts, United States -... | ecosystem: Environmental > Terrestrial > Soil > Temperate forest >...
TAGGAAATGCTTATTACAATTTAAACCAAATGGCTCAAGCTAAAGTTGCATTTTTACGCGCCAAAAAAATAGCTGGTTTTTTAGATTTAACAAATATTGATAACTTGATTAGTCAATTGAATCAAAAAATTAATATTAATGATAATGAAACTAAGCTGGAAACACTTTTTAATTTTATATCAAAATATTTATCTATAGTAGCATTTATTGTATTACAGGTTTTATTTTTGATTTTGTGGTTTGTAACAAGTTTGTTTTTTATTAAATTTATACGTAATAAAAAATATTTTTTATTATCATTTTTGATTGTTTTGAATTTTCTATTTTTAACATGTGTGGCTATTAGGAGTTTTGTAAATAGTCAGGTAGTTGGTATAGTAGCGTTGGAAAGTATAGTTTTAGCTGGTCCTGATAAAGATTATCACCAGATTGGGGTGTTAAAAATTGGTGATAAAATTGCAATTTCAAATGAAGTGAATGGTTGGTTAAAAGTTAAAAAACCGGATTTAATTGGTTGGACATTATCTAATTCAGTGTTAATAGTATAATTATTAAAAAATTGTGGGATAGTATTATTAAGCTTAAATTTGGTGCTATAAATAAATATGTCTATGCTTTGTTTTTATGTTTACTAATTTTGGTAGCATTGCTTTTAATGAAAGAATATAGATTTTTTTATGAGCAAACTAACCAAATGATAGAGCTTCAAAAAGAATATAGAAACTATATTTTAACTTTGAGGCAGTATATAGATGAAAACGAAGTAAAATCTCAGGATTTAAACGGTTCAGAAAAAAAAAAATTAGATGAAAAAAAAAAGCCGTTTATAGTAGTAAACAGGCGTCCTGAGCATTTAAGACAATCTTTAGTTAAATATTTGCAAGATAAAAAGTTGCAATCAAAGGAGTTTCAACATTTTCTACCAAAAAAGAAAAAGACTAAAATTGCTAAACCTGATAAACTTATAATTACTAGAAGAAGAGTTACAAAAATATTTGATAGCTTAGCAGACTTTATTTGGCCATTGAATGCTGGTCAATTTTATATAAGCTCATTCTATGGCTATAGGAAATTAAGAGGTAGGACCAAATTTCATAGTGGTATAGATTTGGCAACAGTTCGGGGAACTGCAGTTAAATCTGTTGGTGGTGGGATTGTAAAAGAAGCTTGCTACTTACCTGGCTATGGAAATACTGTTGTAATTTGGCATAATAAAAAATATAAAACCCGTTATGCGCATCTTGATTCAATTAAAGTTAAGTTAGGACAAAAAATTTCCAGAGGAGATAAAATTGGAACAGTGGGAAGCACCGGTCATGTAGTAAGTAAACGGGGAAGAGATGCTTCACATCTTCATTTTGAAGTGTATGCTCTTGGTAAGCATATTAACCCTTTGCACGTTTTACCTTAAATATTTTTAATGAAAGGACATTTAATTTGAAAAACACAGTAAAAAAATCATATTTAGATTCAATTTATGAATTTTTTAAAGCTCTAGTTGTTATTGTACCAATAGCTTTTTTAATAAGAACTTTTGGCTATGGATTATACCAAGTCCCTACAGGTTCCATGGAAACTACGATGTTGGTAGGTGAAAGATTTGTTGCAGATAAATTTTCTACAGTCTTTTATTATCCAATTCGAGGAGACATAATCTCATTTAATGATCCGACTTACAATTATTCTGATAATAAGTTTATGAATTTATGGCAAAATTATGTATGGGGTCCATCAAATTGGACAAAACGTGTAATTGCTGTTCCTGGCGATGAAATTAAAGGTGATATAGAGGATGGTAAGACAGTAGTTTATTTAAAGAAAAAAGGTGAATCTGATTTTGTAAAATTGGATGAAACATATTTAAATAAATACCCATTGGTTAACGTTTATGATCCTACTTGTTATAATCAATTTCTTTATAAAAGTTATGACCCAAATTTTGCTCCAGATAATCAACCATTTTATTCTACTACTCAAACTTATATAGATATGGGCAAAAAAGTTGCGTTTTTAAGAAATGAATCAGATGTAAGGTATCCTGGTACCCCATTTATATCCCATGATGGTAGAAATTTAGATATATATCATCATAAATTAGGAGAGGACCAATTTTGGGCTATGGGAGATAATAGGCTAAATAGTTCCGATTCAAGGGTATGGGGACCGTTAAATGGAAAGCTTATTCATGGAAAAATAGTTTTTAGATTATGGTCAATTGATAGTCAAGAATCTTGGTGGATTTTTGATTTAATTAAACATCCAATAGATTTTTTCAAGAGAGTGAGGTGGACAAGATGCTTTCAGCGTGTTAAATAGTTTAAAATTACTTGCAAGTCATTGAAATTATGTTAGATTTTATAATATTTTAAAAGTTTTGGAGAATTAGATGAATTTTTTTAAAAAGGTATCGGTTGTTCTATTCGTATCTGTAATTGGTTTTATTTCAGGATGCAAATTGGGATGTAAAAAATCTGAAATGCAAGAAAAAAAACCAAGTTTAGTAATCATGAATGTTTTGGATAAGAATTTATATGACAACTGCCATATTAAAGGTTCAGTAAGCGTACCTTTTTCTGATGTTGAACAATACGCAAAAGATTTGGATAAAGATACGCATGTTGTTACTTATTGCGCAAATTATCAATGTTCAGCAAGTGGTGAGTCTGCACGTAAATTGACACAAATGGGCTTTAAAAATGTATCAGCTTACGAAGCTGGTATTGTTGAGTGGAAGCAGTCTGGTCTACCTGTAGAAGGACCATGTGCTGTTGAAGGTGAATCCTCATATTTAGTTGCAGCTAACGAAAAGCCTGAAAAATTTGAAGAAGGCGTGAATGTTATTACAACGGAAGAATTGAAGAGCAAGATGATGGATGCGGGCCTTTTAAGCTAAGCCGTTAATTGAAATTTATGGCGGCATAGCCAAGTGGTAAGGCATGGGTCTGCAAAACCTTGATCCCCGGTTCGAATCCGGGTGCCGCCTCCAAATTTTATAATTTTTTGATATATTTATTATGTGCCGAGATGGCGAAATTGGTAGACGCAAAGGACTTAAAATCCTTCGGACTTAAACGTCTGTGCCGGTTCGAGTCCGGCTCTCGGCACCAGTCTTCGCTGCTGCGCAGCTTCGTCTGGCTACGCCATATTGAATAGCGAAGACTGTCCGACGAAGCCTTGGCGAAGACGGACCTGCATATAATTTATTTAAATTATTATAAATTGTACTTGACAAAACCAAATTACTTTATATTGTTACATTAGGTACTAGTTTTGTCTGCCCAATTTTTTAGGTAGAAAAAACTTAAAACGTAAGGAAGTTATATTATGAATAAGGCAATGTTAATAGAGCAAATGGCAAAAATGTCCAAGTTGCCTAAATCAACATGTAAATCAGCTTTAGAATCTTTTATATCTGTAGTTGGAACTGCTCTTAAGCAAAATAAGCCAATTGTATTAACAGGCTTCGGTACTTTTTCTGTAATGAAAAGAAAAAGTAGAATGGGCGTAAACCCAGCAACGGGTAAAAAAATGCAAATACCAGCTAAAAAAGTTCCTAAATTTAAAGCAGGAAAAGCTTTAAAGGAATTAGTTAGGTAAGAGCATAATTAGAAAGTAAATTTGCTTTTAAAGAGAGATATTAACAATATCTCTCTTTTTTTATTGCTAAAAAAGGACGAATTTTATCATAATTTAAATAATAATCTTTAGTTCTTTGCCAAAGAAAAGGGAGTTTGATGAAAAACAATACAATAGAACAATTAAATGAACCAAGCATAATAGAAAAATTTAAGGTATGGGTACTGGACTGGTTTACAAGACTTGATTTATCGACTGCTAAGATTTTAGAGCTGCTTACTTATTTTGGAGTAGGTTTTTTTGTAGGCTTTTTACTTAAGAAATATTTTAAATATATTTTTATTGCGATTTTAATTTTAGGACTAGGTTTATTTATTCTACAAAATTCAAATATTATATCTATAGATTGGGTAAAAATTCGTCAACTTACTGGCGTAAGCCCTGAAGATACATTAGGTTCTTTGTTTCAAATTTATCTGGATTGGATTAAACAAAATTTATTAATTATAATAACAGGATTTGTTGGCTTGTTGGTAGGTTATAAAATAGGTTAATTATATGGATGAAGTTAAAAAGAATTTTGTAGATAACTTTTGTGATATTTTAGTAAAGCAAAAATCAGTTAGTCAAAAAGAAGCTGAAAGTATGCGTGAAGATTTTCATAACAACTCCCAAGTTGCATTTGATGACTTTCTATTAAGTGAAGGATTAGTTTCTAAGGAAAATATTCTTAGAGCTCTAAGTGAATATTATGGTGTACCATCTATGGACGTTGTAGGATTTTTTTTTGATCATGATTTAGTTAGGGATTTTCCTAAAGATTTTTTATTGCAAAATTTGATTATACCAAGAAGCGTTGATGGTGAAGCCGACATGATCTTTTTTGTAGCAAATAACCCTGATATTCCAGGACTTAAATCAGAAATTGAAAAATATTCACCATATGTTCCCGAATTTTTGGTAGGATTGGCGCAGGATATTATTGATGAAATACGTAATGCTTGGGATAAATCTCCTACTTATATAGATGATTTGACAGATGAAGATGAAGTAGAAGATAAAATTTTTGAAGAAGAAGAAACGGTCGATGAAATAATAGATAAAGAAAGACTTTAAATGTTTGATGAATCTCTACCTGTAGTTGATCTTGTTGATACTATTATAAGACTTGCAATTGAAAAAGAAGCTTCTGATATACACTTAGAGTCAATGGAAGATTACTTAAGAGTAAGATTTAGATTGGATGGAATGCTTTGTGACCAGCCTCAAGTATCTAAAAAGATTATGCATCAAATAATTTCACGAATTAAAATTTTATCAAATATTGATATTGTTCAAAAACGTATTCCACAAGACGGAAAATTTAAACTTACATTAAATGAGAAATTAATAGATCTGAGAATTTCAACTTTTCCTTCAGTATATGGGGAAAAAGTTGTAATTAGGATTCTTGATAGATCAAAAAATAAAATTAGTCTTGATGATATTGGTTTTGATTTTGAAACTTTAAAAATTTTTAAAAATTTAATAAATCTCCCTACAGGATTTATTTTGGTAACAGGACCAACAGGTTCAGGCAAAACAACAACCCTATATTCTTGTCTTTCACAATTACATACGCCAGATAAAAATATTATTACATTAGAAGATCCGGTAGAATACCATATTGATGGTGTTACTCAAGGACAGATTCATCCTGAAGTTGGATTTACTTTTGCCAAAGGTATAAAATCTTTGTTGCGCCAGGACCCTGACATTGCAATGATAGGAGAAATAAGAGATAAAGAAAGTGCTAAAATAGCAATTGAAGCTGCTTTAACCGGACATTTTGTTTTTTCTACATTACATACTAACAATTCCCCTGGTGCTATAATGCGGTTAATGGATATGGGGATTGAACCATTCTTGATTAATGCCTCTTTAACAGGCGTATTGGCCCAAAGATTGGTTAGAAAAATATGCTCTAATTGTGTACAACAATTTGAACCTACCTATCAAGAAAAGACATTAATGGATTTTTTAAAGATAGAATTTGACTATGTTTTGAGAGGGGTTGGCTGTAATATTTGTGATGAAACAGGCTATAAAGGTCGCACCGGTCTTTTTGAGTTGTTGGTCATGACAGATGAACTTAGGTCTTTAATAGTTGAAAAACCAAGATTTAATGATATAAGTTTCCAAGCAACCAAAGATGGAATGATAACATTGTTACAAGATGCTACTAAAAAGGTCCAAGATGGCATTATTACTCTTCAGGAATTGACCAGAGTTGTCTCATAATTTACCCCTATTTGACGAATTTTTACAAACCACTTGCTTTTTATTTTATATTTGATAATATTTATATAGGTATATATTATAATCAATATTTTAAATAAATATGGAGGAAGCATGAAAAGAATAATTTCAATCCTTTGCTTAGGATTTATTGGGTCACTTTATTCTATGAGTGACACTGCAAATGAAATGCTTTTGAGAGGGGCCAGAGACGGTGATATAAAAGTAGTTGAAGAAGCGCTCGCGCTTGCAAAAAAATCTATAGGAAGATTTGATATAAATACTAGAGACGCTAAAGATAATACGGCATTATTGTTTGCTGTTGCAAACGATAATGAAGAAATAGTAAAACTATTGTTAGAGAATCAGGCTAATCCAAGCCTTAGCAACTATCTCGGTATGACACCTTTAATGTGGGCTGTAAGCAACCCAAACTTTAATATAACAAAACTATTATTGAATAATGGAGCTAATCCTAATCTTAGAACTAACGGTGGTGAAACACCTGTAATGAGAGCCGCAGCAAGGAATTATAAAGGCATAGTGGAACTATTATTAGATAATGGTGCAAATCCTAATATTATAAATAATAAAGGTGATACAGCTTTAATGAATCTTTTAAGAAATTTGGAATATGGGTTTAGGATGGCTAAACGTCGAGCTGAAGGTGAAGAAGGTGAAAGAGTTCCACAGGAAAATGATTTTATAGGGCCATATTTAGATGTGTTAAACATATTGTTAAGAGTTACGAATTTAAATTTAAGATATGGTGGAAATACAATTTTAGAAATGGCAGATCAAAGTGGTCTTCTTCGTATTGTAGACTTAATCAGACAAGAACTTCAAAGAAGAGAATTAGAACTTCGAATAAGAAGGCTAGTAGAAACTGAAGTTGCAGATCTCTTACTTCCAGAACTTGTAGGTATAGTTTCGGGTTATTTATATCCACAATAATAAGTTTAAAATAAATGTGCTCATACAAATATATTATAATCAATTATTTTAAAGAAAATATCGAGGAACCATGCAAAGAATGATTTCGATCTTTTGTTTAATTTTTGCTAGCTCGCTTTACTCTATGGGTAAAACCCCCAATGAAATGCTTTTGAGAGGGGCAAGAGAAGATGATATAAAAATAGTCGAAGAAGCGCTTGCGCTTGCAAAAAAATCTATAAGAAAATTTGATATAAATGTTAAAGACCCTCAAGGTCATACGGCATTATTGTTTGCTGCATGGAAAAATAATGAAGAAATGATAAAACTATTGTTAGAGAATCAGGCTGATCCAAACCTTAGTAACGATTTTGGTGCGATACCTTTAATGTTTGCTGTAAATAAAGAGAAATTTAATATAGCGAAATTATTATTGAATAAGGGCGCTAATCCTAATTTTAGAGGTACATTTGGTGACACACCTTTCAATAGAGCTGCGGTAAATAATTATCCAGGGATGTTAGAGTTATTATTAGATAATGGCGGAAATCCGAATATCTTAGACGAGCGGGGCGATACAGCTTTAATGAGGCTTTTAAAATTCAAGGTTGAGGATCAGACTTTCCGTTCACCAACTGAAGATCGTTGTGGTGAAAGTGAAAAAAAATTAAAAGAATCTGATTTTATAAGACTATATTTAGATGTGTTAAATATGTTGTTAAAAGTTACAAACTTAGATTTAAGATATGGTAATGATAAGAAAACTTTATTAGAAATAGCAGATCTAAGGGGTCTTAAAAATATTGCAGACTTAATCAGACGGGAACTTCAAAGAAGAAGGCTGATAGAAACTGAAGTCGCAAGTTGCCTACTTCCAGAACTTGAAAATATTGTTTCTGGTTATTTATATCCACAATAATAAGTTTAAAATAGAGATGCCTGTTTTGTGAGCATCTCTATTATTCTTAGAACTATTTAATGATTTTTAAATATTTTAATACATCTTGAGCATGTGTTTTTGGCACAACATTTGTAAAGATGTGATTAATGATACCGTTTTCATCGATAATATAAGTAATGCGGCTATTAAGAATTAACCCTTTTGCTTCATAAAGTTCAGATATTTGTGATTCAGGATCGCTTAAAAGAATAAATGGTAATTGGTGTTTGGCTTTAAATTCTTGATGTTTTTCAACAGAATCATAACTTACGCCTAAAACTTCAATATTGTTACGCTTGAAAAGCGCAAAATTATCTCTGAATCCTTTTGCTTCTAGAGTACACCATGGGGTGCCATTTTTTGGATAAAAATAAAGAACTAATTTTTTACCTTTATACTCACTTAAATTATGTCTTTTGTTATCATCGCCAATTGCTGAGAATTTGGGAGCCGGAATTCCTCTTTTAAGTGTATTGCAATTTACATACAAACTTGAAAGAAAAGTTAAAGAAAGAAGTGCTACTTTTAGCATAGCGTACCCCTAAAGAATTAAATTAATTAAAATGACTACCAAGTTAGCTTAATATATTTATTGAAAAAATCAAACTATAAAAAAAATGCATTAAATAAGTGTTACTTGTGCTTGATTTTATAATAGTAATATTTATAGTATAGCGCAAGCTCTCTTGTTTTGCTGCGCTTTTTGTAAGAATCTTAATCTAATAGATCTTTCAATTAAAGTAGCTGCATTAGTATTTTGAAATTTGACTGCTATGTCTAATGGGGTATTATTACATGAATCTTTGAGAGCTAAGTTAGCTCCATTTTTTACCAGCCAACCAATGACATTAATACTATTATAAAAGGCTGCTATGTGTAACATTGTGATTTTGATACCAAATAGTAGAGAATCTATGTCTTCTAATCCACTTATATAATTTTCAAGATTATCAATATTATCTTTGTATATAAAATACAAAACAAATAATTGTGTTGAGTTATCTAATGCTGGATGAATATTTTCTTCATCTGTGAGTTCTGTGTACTTAGAATGAAAATCTAAAAAGGTCTGAGTAATTTTTTCTATATCTATTTTATTATCGTTTTCAAAGCAATTTGTGTTTGTGATTATTAATAAACAACAAAATATTATTTTATTCATTAAATTCCCTTTTTTATAATATCTATATTTTGTGTTTTAATTGTCAATTAACTTATAATATAATGCAGTCTGGGCATCTAGATTTGCGCTTTACTTCTTTTAAAGCGCCATGTTCTGACAAGAGTTCATAAGCTTCTTTATTTTCATAATGCTCTGCTATTGCTAGTGGTGTATTTCCATATTGATCTATAGGGTTTATATTTACCCCATTGTTTATTAGATGATTTATAATCTTAGTTCTATTATATTTAGCTGCAATATGTAATATTGATATATCATACTTCAAGCAATAATGTAAATTTTTTGGTTTCAGAAAATATTTAATCAGAAGATCATCTTTGTATCGTTGGATTAAAAATAAGATTATAATAATGGGCCCCTTGCTTTCAGCGTCTTTGAGAAACTTTAAGGCTAGATTTGTGTCTTTATTATTGATTCCTGGATAGTCTTTGCAGAATTCTGTAATAGTTTGTGTGAAAATTTTCTCACGATCTTCATATGGGAGATGTTGTGCAAATAGATTTAAAAGTTCTACATGTTCATTATTTTCTAAAGACACTCTTTTTTTTGGTTTACCGGAATATAAAGTTGTAAATGTTAATAATATTAAATATAGAATCTGTTTTTTCATAGTGAGCTTCTTTAAAGTTTAAATGTTATAAAATTATACAAGATGAAACTGGTTTACTAAGAATTTGTAAATCAAATTCAATTTTAAGTTCTCTTACTATTAATTCAATTATAGCCAGATATTCTTCAGCTTCACTGAAAAACCTAGCTTTAAGTTCTTTTTCAAAAGAATTCTCTGCCTGATCTCTTACCAGTTTATACATTTTAACAGTTGTATCTAAGATTTTTGTATTGTAACATTTTTGTTTATTGATCATAGCCAAAGCTTTGCAGGGTTCAAATTGTTTTAAACTTGCTAATATTGTATCAATAGGGTTAATTAAGGTCGAAATACTTTCATATTCAAATGTTCTTAATGTTTGAGTTGCTACTAATACAAGTAATACACTAAAAATTTTTAAAATATTATTCATGTAAGTAATGACTTTAATAAAATTGTTATTTTAAGCTTAATTTGATACAATTTATATATTAACTTTTTTTTAAAAAGACGCAATAAAAATGAGCTTTATGTTAGAGATAAAAAATTTATCAGTTTCAATTGAAAATCAAAAAATAATTAAAGATTTGAGTTTAAAAGTTCAAGCAGGTCAAATACATGCCCTTATGGGTCCTAATGGTTCGGGAAAATCTACATTAGCCTATACTGTTTTAGGGCATCCTAAATGTAAGGTTGATAAGGGTGCAATATATTTTAATGATCAAGATATAACTGATTTAGCTGTTGAAAAAAGAGCTAAGTTAGGAATATTTTTAGCATTTCAATATCCACAAGAAATTCCAGGATTACAAATATTTGCTTTTTTAAAAGAGATTTATACTGCATTCACTGCAAAAAAGATATCTGTTCAGGATTTTAAATTGTTGCTTGAAGAATATATGAAGTTATTAGATATAGATCCTTCTTTTGCATATAGAAACTTAAATGAAGGTTTTTCCGGTGGGCAAAAGAAAAAGTTAGAAATGCTACAATTAATTTTATTACAACCAGCTATAGCTATTATTGATGAAATTGATTCTGGTCTTGATATTGATTCATTAAAAATTGTTGCTAATGCTTTAAATATTTGTAAAAAATCTAATCCTAAATTTACTGTCCTTTTGGTTACTCATTATCAAAGAATTTTAAATCATATTATGCCTGATTTTGTGCATGTGTTTTCGCAAGGTTCTATAATTAAATCCGGAAATTCTTCTTTAGCTCAGAAAATAGAAGAAAAAGGTTATAATGAGTTACATATTTAGGTCCAAAAAAGGACTTAATCGTGAAATTGTTATTGAAATTTCAAAGCAAAAGAATGAACCTGCATGGATGTTAGAGTTTAGGTTAAAAGCTCTTGAAGTGTTTGAAAATAAACCTATGCCAATTTGGGGAGCTGATCTTTCTGAATTGAACACAGAAGATATTCATTTTTATGTAAAACCATTGCAAGAAATTCAACGTTCTTGGGCAGATGTTCCTGAAAAAATTAAAGATACTTTTGATAAACTGGGTATACCTCAGGCGGAACGCAAATTTTTGGCTGGAGTTGGAGCTCAGTTTGATTCTGAAGTTATATATAAGAACTTGAAGCAGAAATGGAAAGATTTAGGAGTAATTTTTCTTGATACAGGAACAGCATTAAGAGAGCATTCTGAAATATTTAGAAAATATTTTGGAACTATTGTTCCGCCCAATGACAATAAGTTTGCTGCACTTAATTCGGCTGTTTGGAGTGGCGGTAGTTTTGTTTATGTTCCAAAAAATGTTCAAATAGATATGCCGTTGCAAGCATATTTTAGAATTAATAGTTCTAGCATGGGGCAATTTGAAAGAACTTTGATAATAGCAGAAGAGGGTAGTTTTGTGCATTATGTTGAAGGTTGTAGCGCTCCTGTTTATAAAAATAGCTCTTTGCATAGTGCTGTTGTAGAAATAATTGCTCATGAAAATGCTCGTGTTAGATATACAACAATTCAAAATTGGTCAGAAAATGTTTACAATTTAGTTACAAAAAGAGCGATAGCAAATGAAAATTCTACAGTAGAGTGGGTAGATGGTAATTTTGGTAGTAAGATTACTATGAAATATCCAAGTATAATTTTAAAAGGTACTGGTTCCAAAGGACAAATCATTTCTCTTGCTGTTGCAAAAAAGGGGCAACATCAAGATGCTGGAGGCAAGGTTATTCATCTGGCAACTAATACTACTTCAAATATTATTTCAAAATCTATCAGTAAAGATGGTGGTAGATCAAGTTATAGAGGGTTACTTAAAGTTGTTAAAGGAGCAAGACATTCTAAATCAAAAGTTCAATGTGATGCTTTAATTTTAGATAAAACCTCTCGTTCTGATACTTATCCTACGGTTGATGTAAGTGAGCCTGAAGTTGATATAGGGCACGAGGCTTCTGTAAGTAAAATTAGTCAAGATCAGCTATTTTATTTGATGAGTAGAGGATTTACTCAAGCTCAAGCGAATGCAATGATAGTTAATGGATTTATAGACTGTTTTGTTAAAGAATTGCCCATGGAATATGCAGTTGAAATTAATCGCTTAATAAATATGGAAATGGAAGGTTCTATAGGGTGAAACAAAAGATTGTTTTTATCGACGAAAATTACCAGGCTAGCTATTCAAATAATTTTTTGGATCTTGAAGCTAACATTAATTTTATAGTTTATAAAAGAGCTACTTTAAATTATTTCTTCGATCAGACCAGTTTTAGCGGTAAAAATCAAGCCCTAAACTTTAATTTATATATTTATGATAATGCACAAGTAAATTTTAGTTTTAAAATTTCTAATTCTTTTTTTACTAGTTTAACAATAAACTCTTTTCTTGTTGGTCAAAATTCAACTGCTGTAATCAAGGGAAGTTATATACTTGATGGTTTAAAACAAGTTAGAATTATAACTAACCAAACACATCTAGGCACTGATTCTAAAAGTGAAGTAATTATCAGGGGTGCTTTATTTGGGAATTCTACCGCAAATTATTACGGAACTATCCATGTTGATACAAAAGGTCTTAGGACTTGTGCATCTCAAGAGAACAAAAATATCTTATTTTCAAACTCTGCGCGAGCTACATCTATACCTTGTTTAGAGGTTTTGACTGATGAAGTGAAATGTTCACATGCTAGCGCTGTGGGGTATTTTGATAAAGAGTATCTTTTTTATATGGAATCCAGGGGGTTAAACGAGCAAAAAGCCTATGAATTACTTCTGGAGACATTCTTGGTTTAATTCTGACCTTTTGACACAGTTCCGGCATATGGATAGGATAAAGAGTATAGGTGGGTTCAATTTTTAGACTTTTACCCTGTAAATTTAACAAAAATCGCGCATTGACAATTTGGAAAAGTTATATATAATTAATATTATAAATATTGTAGTTGTAATGTTTTCTTATTTTTATAAATATAGGGGTATTTTATGAACTTTTCAAATGTATTGAAATTAATGTTTCTTACATTAGTTTTTCAGGTTTCAAATTCTATGAGAGCTATGTCTCATGAAGATGAGTTGAATCTTGCTAGTGCGTTGTCTATTTCTGAGCAAACAGCTAAAGAAGAAGAAAAGAAGCGACAGCAGGATGATAAAATAAGAGCTGATGAAAAAATCAGACAAGAAGAGCAGATAGCGTTAGATGCTGCAATAGCATTAGCTTTATCTGATGGAGTTGTTCAACCTGCTGCTAGACCAGCACCTGCTGTTCCAGCTCAGCAACCAGTTGCTCCTGCGCCTGCAGCACCAGCCCCTCAACCGGCTGTTCCCGCAAGGCCTGCAGCTAAAAAGCAACAAAATACATGTAATATCTGTTTAGACGATGAGGTTAAGGAAATAGTAGAACTTGCTTGTAAGCATGCTTATTGTAAAAATTGTCTTACAGGTTTAGTTGATACTGCTATTAAGGATAAAAGCTCAAAAGGTTTACGTTGTCCTGAACCTAAATGTAAAGCAGCTATCTCGCATGCAGATGTCGCTAAGATTACGCAAGATCAAGAAAAAATAAAAGAAATAGGTGAAATACAATTCAAAGAATGGATATTATTAGCTGGTGATGCTAAAAATTGCCCTACACCAGGTTGTACTTATGTATTTATCAAAGATAACAGGGCACCTCATAATGTACAATGTCCTAAATGTGTAAAACATTATTGTTCAGGTTGTTATTTTACTCATGGTAAGGATATGTCTTGTAAAGATGCTGTATTAGCTAATGATAAAAATGCATCCAATAAGGCAAATCTTGACTGGATTAAGAAAAATACTAAGGCTTGTCCACATTGCAAAGCAGCTGTACAGAAAAATGGTGGTTGTAGATTTATGGATTGTATTAGCTGTCATAAAGAATTTTGTTGGGTTTGTTTAGCTAAAACAGCAGGGCATGCAGATCATGGTTGTCCTGGTGGATCTGGCTATCATATGGTTGATTAATAAAAATAACTAATATAACTATTTTAAAATATAATAGGTCGTAATAAAATGCGACCTATTATTTATAGAGGCATTAACTATGAATAAAATAACAGTAATCTCTTTGGTGTTAGCATTGCCATATTGTATAAATGCAATGTCAGAATTAAAAGAAAAAGAAGAAGTGTCCTCTGCGCTAGAAACGAAAATAAATGGATATCGCAGAGAGCTTCTATCTCAATATCTGATTCCAGATTTAGCTAAATTGGTTGAGGAATATGATCCAATTAAAGATAAATGGAAATGTGAAACTAAACTAGAAGATGATAATATTTATACTCACGTATATTCATTACCAGGAAATAAAATAGCTTCTGTGTCTACTGATTATGTAATAAAAATATGGGATCTTACATCTGGTATATGTAGAACTCTAGAAGGCCATACTGATAAAATTAATTCAATATGTGTATTACCGGGAAACAAATTAGCTTCTGGGTCTGCTGATCATACAATAAGAATATGGGATCTTGCTTCTGGAAGATTTAAAATTCTAGAAGGTCATAGTGGTGCTGTTAATTCAGTATGTAGATTATCAGAAAATAAATTAGTTTCCGGATCTGAAGATGGGACAGTAAAAATATGGAATCATAATTCTTACAAATGTGAGGCTACTTTGCATATTCATTCCAACATTCGTTCAATATGCGCATTATCGAGAAATAAATTTGCTTTTGGGTGTGACGATGGAACAATAAGAATATGGAATATTTCTTCAAGCAAATATGAAGCTACTTTAAAAGATCATACTGAGGGAGTTCATTCAATATGTGTACTACCCGGAAACAAATTAGCTTCTGGGTCTTTTGATGAAACAATAAAGATATGGGATCTTGCTCTGCCCGTCGAAGCCTCGGCGAAGTCGGGTTCTGGTAAATGTAAAACGCTAGAAGGTCATACTTATGTTGTTACTTCAATATGCGTATTGCCAGGAAATAAATTAGCTTCTGGGTCTATGGATCATACAATAAAAATATGGGATATAATTTCTGGTAAATGTGAAGCTACCTTAAAGGGTCATTTTAACGAAGTTAATTCATTATGTGTAACTTCAGAAAATAAATTAGTTTCTGGATCTAAGGATGGAATAATAAAGATATGGAGTAATTCAGCTATATCATCAGATTTTGTAGATGAAGAATATATAAAATTTATGGCTGAAAAAGAATCTTGGATAACTACCAAAAAACAAGAAAAATCGGGTTGTATAATAAATTAATAGACTTTATGCGTAATTAGCGCAAAAAATATTAGGAATAACTTTATTGGCTCGCATGGTTCGACAGGCTCACCACGAGCGCGGGGAAAATTCTCTGGATGAGCTCGTTCCTGCCTGCACGCTATAGCTTTGGAGCCGCCTGGGAGATCGTCGAGATCCGACGAATTTAATTGTGGATAAGATCTAATATCTTTTTTTTCGATTCTGATCTCTTCTTTTACTTCTATTTCTATTACCACCAAATCTATCTGAGTGCCTGTTTGAGCTATCTTGTTTTGGTTGACCGTAAGTATCTTTTACCAGAAATATTTTGTGAGGGATATTGGCAATAGGGCTTGCTTTCATAGCATCCACGCAATTTTTTAGGCGATTTTCTGGTATAGAAATATATGTCTGCTGTTTTAAAACTCTAACTTTACGTAAGTCTTGGGGAACTAATTTACACGTGCGATATAGATAGTCACGTATCATATCTTCTGTGAAACCATTTTCATGACCGAGACCAAAAAATATTTCTTGAGGTATATTATCTGAACTTGCAGAACTAACAGAACTAAGATTTTCATTAATAATGTCTTTGAAGAATTTATCTTCAAGCGCTGCAGCAAGAGCATTCTTGACTTCATTTTCTGTAAAGGAGCTCACTAGTTCCATAACAACCTTGTGTACTTCAGAAAGTTTTTTGTTTGGTTCTTTAGATTGTTCTATAAAATCTGAAACTGCTGCCATTTTTGAATTAATTATAGTGTCTATAGGTGGTATAGGTATTTCAAGCAAATTTGTTTGAGCTAGTTTTTCTATTCGTTTAATCGAACGAATTTCATTTGGAGTCACAAATGTTATTGCTATACCTTCTTTACCTGCTCTGCCCGTTCTTCCTATTCTATGCACATAACTTTCAAGTTCCTCAGGAGTTGAAAAGTTTATAACATGGGAAAGGTCAGAAACATCAATACCTCTGGCAGCTACATCTGTTGCTGTTAAAATGTTAAAATCTTTATTTTTGAATCCTCTAATAACCTTATTTCTTAATGGTTGGTTCATATCTCCATGAAGAGAATTTGCTTTGAAGCCTCTTGCTATTAATTGTTCCATGACTTCGCCTGCAAGCATTTTTGTTCTGCAAAATATAATGCCATAAAAATCAGGTGCGCTTTCTATAAAACGAGCTGTAGCTTCAACTCTGTTACGCATTGGTGCAATACAATAATATTGCTTAACTTGTACGCTGGTTATTCCCTTTTCACTTGCTTTAGCGGTTAAGACATTTTTCATATGGGATTTTATCAATTGTTTAATGCCGGGTCTTACAGTAGCAGAAAACAACCAAATTTGTCTGTCTTTAGGCGCAGAAGTTAGAATATTATCTATGTCTTCCTTAAAGCCCATATCAAGCATTATATCTGCTTCATCAAGAACTAATACTTTAAGAGATTTTAGTGATAATGTTTTACGTTCCAAATGATCTATTAACCTGCCCGGGGTACCTATTATTACTTGTGCGCCGCGTCTTATATTTGATATTTGTTTTCCTATCGGCATTCCACCATAAACAGGTTCTATGATAATATTAGTTTCTCGTGAAATATCTCTAAGGCTTTCATAGATTTGCAGGACCAATTCGCGAGTTGGAGCTATTACAAGAGCTTGAACATCTTTTATTTCAGGTTTTACTATATGTAGCAACGGTATTCCAAATGCAAGAGTTTTACCTGTTCCAGTTTGAGCTTGTGCATGCATATCATTTTTTGGATTATCCAAAAGCATAGGGATTACAATTTCTTGGATTTCAGTTGGTTTTGTAAAGCCCAATGCTTGTAGAGACTTTTGGATACTAGGTAATAATCTTGAACTTGAAAAAATATTCACAGTGGTCTTTCGTTTAATTTCTTAGTAAATTATAAATCTAAGATTAGGGAAAAAGTAGCTTATAATCATATATTATCTCACAAATTTCAAATAATTGAAATTAAATTATTCATTCTATAATTATATCACAATTGCATTCGTTGTTACTATTAGCATTTAAATTGCATTTTTCTGAAATTTTCAGGCTAAAAGATGTTTTATTAGCAGATATTTTTTCAATATTTGAAGAAAGATTACAAACTATTGATTTCGGTTTTTTGTTTATTTTTTGTTTTACTGTTCCAGAACATTTAAAACTGTTTGCTTCATGTGGGACTTGAACTGTTTGATTTCCGGGTTTTAATATGTAACTTTTAAAAACATTACTTGTTTCTTTTTCAAAATCCCGGTATTTACCTTCTTCTTCTCTCCACCAATCTATTTTTAAATTGTCACCTGCTTCCATAGGGATTTTATTATCTATTTGAATGCTGCTAATTTGGGTTGCTTGTGGCGCTTGTTGTGCATTTAAAATTGAAAAAAATAATATTTGTGCCCAAAAAAAAATATTCATATTGATCTCCTTTTTTATAAAAATTAATTAATTTTATAGTTAAGAGTCAATATTAGCCTTAAATAGGGTAAAAATCATTTATTAAGGTTAAAGAATTGCTAAAAATTTTCATTAATTGTACAATTATTTCTAAGCGATGTTTAATTTCTGAATTAAACGAATAGGATGATCTATGGAAGCAATAGAATTTATGGCACAAGCTAAAGAGGGAAAAATTATAGAAATTCCAAAAGAATATTTAAATGAAATATCTGGGGAATTTCGTGTGATTATTCTTTTGCAAAAAAAAGAATCAAAAAAATCTTCTGAAAGAAAGTTTCAAGCTTTAAATATTGACACTAAGAGTTTGAAATTTAACAGAGAAGATATATACGATGACGAATAAGATTTTTTTAGATTCTAATATCATAATTTATTTATATTCAGGAGATGAACCTCAAAAAAAAGCAATAATTACAAACTCATTAAAAGAATATGAAGATATAGTAATCAGTACTCAAGTTTTATTTGAATTTACACATATAATCCATAAAAAATATAAAATTGATTATTCAATTATAGAAAAAGCACTCGAAGAATTTTATAAATCTTTTGATATTGCGCTAATAAAATATGATACTATTCAAATGGCAATTAGAATAGCAAAAAGATATAAATATTCCTTTGCTGATAGCCTAATTATTTCTACAGCTATTGAAAATGGTTGTGAAATTCTGTACTCAGAAGATATGCATTCTGAACATTTTATAGAAAACTTTCTTAGAATTAATAATCCATTCAAAAGCTAAGTTTCAAGTTTTTGACACACAAGATTTTATAGAGCCAAACTTAGTAGGAGCATAAGTTAGAGCCTGCCTTTCCTTCGACAAGCTCCCGACTTCGTTCTTCCGTCTTAGTTGAAACTTCGTCGGACAGGTCGAGCTTCGACGGGCACGCAGGATAAACTCCGCTTTTAGCGAAGTAGGAGCCTGCCCTTCGTAGCTACTTTAGTAGCGAAGTAGGGTTAAAATAATAATCAAGCGAATATTTTCCACCGCCCATTATAAAAAAGCTTACAAAAATTACCAACATCATCAATGGAAAACCAAAGACAGCTATAGGATCACCGTTTTTCATATGCATTCTTAGTGCAACAATCATTACACAAATTAGAAATATAGTAGCTAGCCTTGTGCTGAGCCCAAGAAGTAATCCTAAGCCTCCAAAAAATTCAGCAGATGCAGCTAAAATTCCCCATGCCATAGGCCAGAAATAAATACCAAAATTTTGCATAGCAGAGCCAACCCATTTTAACGTTTCTGGACCACCCATAAATTTAAGTGACCCTTCTGTAATCATAAATAAACCTACACAAACACGCATAAAAAGAAGAGCTTTTTGGGTTAACTCTGGTGAAGAATAATTAATTAGATCTAAAAATTTATTCAAATTGATCCTTACTGTAATTTTAAAAGTAAAATGATTAAAATTGTAAAATTAATTATGTAAAGTGATGTGCATAAAAGACAAAAAGCTTTTACTTTAAAATAGAGTAAATAAGCTAAAATACAGGAGAATATACAGCTGCCAATTGCTGAAATTAATAAAAGATTTATTCTACCCAACCAAGCCAATAAAAACATTAGTGCATAAAAAAGCATTCCTGCAATTGCATTTGAAAAGAAAAATATGTTTGAATATTCGCTTTTGATTGGTCTAGAACAGGATATTCTGTCTGACAAATCACATACAGGCTTGTATTGTGTATCTATTTTGATTTTTTGTTCAATAAAATATGTATATAAAGAGATAGCAAAGCCTACTATTGCCAGGCCCATTATGATATTAAAGTACATAAATAAATCCTATTTTTTTATCTTATTTTACAGATACAGATTTGTTTACTTGCAAGATAAAGCAATAATCCTGTTAAAACTAAAACTCCAAAGCCTATCATGTAATTAAGTTTAGGCGTAAACATTATTCCAAACATTTCATATTCTTTGCCTGATAATGCAATTCCGATATGACAAAGGGCATCCCAAGCTGCTGCACCAGAAAGAAACACTAAAATACATTTTTTACACATAAATACTCCTTCTTTATTATAATAATTTTTATATTAATATTGGTTCTATCAATTTTGCAAGTATATCTTTTTTTATCGATTTCCAGGTTTAGGTGGGGGGCTTTTGACAGTAAAATCATATGTTTTAAACTTAATAATGAGTTTGAAATAATAGTTTTACTGGAATTAAACTTGATAGGAGTTAATTATGAAAAACTCAATATTTAAATCAGCTGTATTCTTAGCTTCTTTAGGTGGGTTACAAATGTCTTGTAATGCAAACGAAGAGCTTTTTATTAATAGAATATATGAGGCAGCTGTAAGATTTGCAAACAGAACGCCTAATTGTTCTGAGCAACTTAAACAAGTAGCCTCTATGGCAAGTAAAAGCTATGAAGAAAGAAAAGGCTTTTATAGCAATATCAATAAAGACACAAAGCGAGAAATTGGGATAGGGTTGGCGGAAATGTTCTTTGATAGAAATCATTCAGATTCAGTTCGTACACATGTTGATGTAGCAAAATATTTGGCTACTACAGGTGTACCTCTTGAAGCTCATTATACAAATATTATAATGGAATTTGATAAAATCAAAAACTCAAATATAACGCATTTTATTAAAAAGCTTTTTAGTATGAAAGCTTTATTGAGACATATTCCTAAGAAGGAAAAAGAAAAAATAGATCGTGAGCTTGAAAGACTTAAAAAAGAAAAGGGAATATCAGAAGCTGGAGCAACTAATATTCTTTCTAAGAAATTAGGCTAGATCTATTTTATGATCTTTAAATAATTGAATAAAGATTATTAAAAGGGTAAACTTAAAAAAGTTTATCCTTTTAATTTTTTTAAATAGAAAAATATAATGCAAAATTTTGATGTCATTGTTGTAGGAGGAGGGCATGCTGGTATAGAAGCGGCATATGCAGCTGCAAAAATGGGCTCAAAAACTGCATTGATTTCCCTAGATTTAGATAAAATAGGCTTAATGCCTTGCAATCCTTCAATTGGTGGGGTAGGAAAAGGACATATAGTTTTTGAAATAAGCGCATTGGGTGGCTTAATGCCTAAGCTTTGTACTCAGACATATTTACAAGCAAGAATGCTTAATACTAGTAAAGGCCCAGCGGTACAAGGGTTACGTTTACAAATAGATAAAGAGGCATATAGAAAATTAAGCAGAAAAATGCTTGAGCTTGTACCTAATTTAACATTAATTCAGGGTAAAATTGAACAACTTTTAATAAATAATAATAAAGTATTTGGGGTTAGGTTAAATGGTCAGGAAGTTTATGCAAAATCTGTGGTGTTAACTACTGGGACCTTTTTGAATGGCTTAATTCATGTGGGGCATAAAAATCATACAGCAGGTAGAATGGGTGAACAGGCTGTTACTAATTTGTCAGGAGAAATTGTTTTTGCGGGTCTTCAAATGGGTCGACTTAAAACAGGAACTCCACCTCGTCTTTTAAGAGAAAGTTTAGATTTTACAAAGATGGAGAAACAAGAAAATCCTGAAATAAATTATCTTTATGAGTTTTACCCTGTCAAAATTGAACAAAAATTGCCTTGTTATATAACCTATACAAATGAATTAACTCATGGACTAATTAAAGAAAACATGCATCATTCGCCTATTTTAATGGGAAATATTAAGGGTAAGCCTCCTCGCTATTGTCCTTCTATAGAAGACAAAATAAAGAGATTCCCTGATAAAAATGGGCATCATGTGTTTGTTGAGCCTGAAGATGCGAGTTATGTTGAAATTTACCCTGCAGGATTATCTACTTCAATGCCCTTAGAAATACAAGAAATTTTTATACGATCCATCAAAGGTTTTGAAAATGCAGTGATAACAAAACCAGGTTATGCGGTTGAGTATGATTTTGTTTACCCTGACCAATTAAAGCATTCTTTAGAAACTAAAGCTGTAGAGAGTCTATTTTTGGCAGGTCAAATAAATGGTACTACTGGTTATGAAGAGGCTGCTGGCCAGGGTATAATGGCAGGGATAAATGCTCATTTAAAACAATTTGGTCAAGAATTTGTATTGAGCAGACAGGAAAGCTATATAGGTGTTATGATAGATGATTTAGTTACTTTGGGGGTAGATGAGCCGTATAGAATGTTTACTTCTAGAGCAGAGCGTAGAATTTTATTAAGACAGGATAATGTATTTTATAGATTATCTTATAAAGCATATAAACTAGGACTTATTGATCAACGACTTTTTAATGATATTAAAAAAGAGCATGATCAGGTTATAAGTTGTGTAAATAAGCTGAAATCAAATAGAACTAATGCTCAATTATTGCAAATGTTTGACTTATTTGAATTAAATAAAGTTAAAATTAAACAAGTGGTTGAAGATTTTTGCCAAGAGATATTATCTGATAAGGCAATTGAAGCTATTTATTCTGAAATTAAATATTATGATTATTTAAAAAGAGAAGAAATTGAGGTTCAAAAGTATCAGAAATATAGCTCCTTGGCTATCCCTTGTGAGCTTAATTTAGTAGGTATGCCTGGATTATCCAAAGAGTTGCAAGAAAAACTTAAACAGCATAAACCTAATAATATTGCTCAGGCTATGTTAATATCAGGAATAACTCCTGCTGCAATCTCCTTACTTATTTTTAAGATAAATGAGCTAAAAAAAGAGAGAATTAAGGATTAGACAATTAGGTTTTGGTCTGTTATATTAAAAAAGTATATGTTGACCTGTGTTTTGGTTAATATTTTGTTATTTGTTTTACAATTGTTCAGTTCGAAAGTTAAGATCACGAATACGTGTTCTGGAATTTTATCTTTCGCTAATTGAAAACACACGAGGTGTTTGTACATGGTTCGTAAATTATATGTAGGGAACTTGCCTTACTCAGCTACCGAAACTAATCTAAAAGATTTATTTGGACAGTTCGGCATAGTTGAATCTGTTAAAATAGTAACAGACAATTTTGACGGTCGCTCAAAAGGCTTTGGTTTTGTTGAAATGTCAACAGAAGAAGAAGCTAATGCTGCTGTGTCAGGTCTTAACGGAACAGAATTAGAAGGTAGATCTCTAAAAATCGACTTAGCTCGTCCAAAAGAAAATAATGGCGGCGGTCGTTCACCAAGACCAGGTGGTGGTATGAGAAGAGGTCCAGGAATGGGTGGAGATCGTAGAGGTCCTCGTCCTATGGGTGGTGGCAACGGAGAACGTAGAAACCGTTGGTAATCTCTCAAAAGATTAACTGTATGTTTTTTAAATAAAACATAGAATTAATTTTGATTCGATAAAAAATAGGCTCTGGATATGTAAAAATATCTTGAGCCTATTCGTTTATTATACAAATTTTACTGTTTTTTTAACTTTTCTATTTATCTGAATCGGAATCAGATTGGCTTCGTATTTCTTGCTAGTTAACAACTCTGACATTTCCTTATTAGCTTCTTTTCTTTCTATTGAGCTGGCTAAATCTAGTGCTGTTTGCCCTTTTGGAGATTGTAAATCTCTATTTGCTCCTAAGTCTAATAATGTTTTTACAAGTATAGCATCGGATGATAATACTGCATAGATTAAGGGAGTATTGCCTTTTGCGTCCCGTGAATCTATCATTTTTGGATTTTCTTTAATTAATAGTTGAACTTCGCCAGAATTTCCCGATCTTATTGCATTCCAGAATCTAGTTTCAAGTGATATCATTATGTCTAAAAGATTTTTTAAATCTACTATTATAATACTTAAATTCTGTTTTTCCGGACTTGAAGTTTGTAGAGAATCTAGGTATTGCTTAGCTATTTGATCTTTACTTTTATTTTCGTTTGCTTTATTTGTTAAAATTCTAGCTATTAGCCTAAATGCTTCTATTTCAGATAGCCCTTTTGAGTGACTTGCTATTAGAACTAGAAAATGATTTTTTTTGGGATCGATATCAAATGTTCTAATGTCAGTTATTGGCAGCTTTTTTGAATCTATTAATTTTTGATATGCGCTTAAGGGAGCAGCAGAGAAATCTTGGGAATGGGTACCTTCTTTTCTAGTTTCGCTAAATATGCCTTTGGATGATAAAGATTCAAAGCTTCCATCTTTGTTAATTATGATTGCTTTAAAATCACCGTTCCATGCAATATGTAAAGTGTTATTTAGAGGATCGAATTCTTTATTTAATAAAGCTATTATGGTATTAACTTTTTCTTTATGTGGGATATTTTGAAAACTACTTATTATTGCTTCATTGGTTATTTTTCTGTAGTTTGTGCTTCCAACTTTTCTAATAGCTTTGTTGTATATAGTTTTTTGTTTATTAAATTCTGATAATTCCTTTTCATCAGTTGTTTTGATATCAAAAATGTTAGGAGGCATTACTCCTGCTAATTCCTCTTCATCTATGCTGCGAAACCCGCTAGATTCAAATAAAATCTCTTCTTGAATGGTATTGGGTATGTTTTTAGCTATATGTAGAGATTCGGCAGAAGATGCTCCCTGGAATATGCCAAAAATTGCCATTTTATCTAATATTTTTATACCATTTTGAATATACGGTTTTTGATGATTATAAACCTTTTGGCCATAAATTAGATTTGCTTGATTTTGATCATATTCAAATTCAGCGCAATTTAATTTATTTATAAGCTGAAAAACTGCTGTTATAAAGTATAAAGTTAAAATTTTATTATTCATAATTCTTTCCCTATTTTAATTATTATTTTGTTACACATAAAATTTAAGCTACTTATTCTTCTATATCTTCCTAATTTTCAGATTCAACTGGCACATCTGCCCATTTTTCTTTAGGTTGAGCTGCTGCAGCTGCTATAGCTCGGCGAGCTCTTTGAGAGCGCAATCTTTCTTCTTCTTGCCTTTGGCTTTTTTCTTGGGTGGCTCTATCTTTTGCAGCGTTAAAAACTCTTAATCTTTCTTCTCTTTCCTGTTGCTTGCTTCTTGTCATAGCTTCATTTAATTCCTTAGCCTCTACTTCTGTAGGTTCAGGTGATTTTTTTATTTGTGGCGTAAATGGTTTAGCTTTAACATTAATTTTTGAAGTTCTTTCTTCTTTGGCTGTTTTAGATTCTGAACTATGCGCTGAACTAGGCGTGGGCATTTCTTTATAGCCTAATAATTCTAATATTATAACCCTTTTTTCAGGGTTTTTTATATTTTTGGCAATATCCAATGTTGTTTTTCCATCTTTAGATCTCCAACCGCTTATATGTATTGCAACGTGATCTCCGTAAAAAGGCAATATGGCCTTTATGAGATCAACGTTTTCCAAATAGACAGCCTGCATTAAAGGTGAAAAATTATTGCTATCCCCCTCTAATAAATAATATTTACTACGAGAGAGAAAGTTTTGTACTTCTTGAACCCTGCCTTCATTCATTGCATTCCGTAACCATTCTCTATTCATTGCAGACCGAGTTACTTCCTTGGCGGTTTCTCCTTCTCTGAATTCTAAATCATTCTGAGTAAATCTTCCATTGGGACCCATAGGGTATGCAGGATGCCAATAATGTAATGGCATAAAGAAGTTTCTCACATATTCGGGGTCTTTATAAGGAATATAATGTTGTTTATCTTGCTGCGCACAATATATTTTGTCAAAAGATTGAATTATTAGTGATATAACTAAGGCTGTTAGAAATTTTTTACATATTTTATTCATATTGCACCTTTCATTTGGTTTAATAATTGTAATATTGATAATAAATATATTTGTACCAATATTAACTTAAGTGTATATTATATTAATTCAAATTGCAAGAATTTTTTGATTGGGTTATAAATATTAGAATCTGATATGTCATTTGCCCTCTCTGGGTTATTGATGTAAAGTTATAATTATTTAAATTTTAATTAAAGTAATTATAAAATGATTCCGAATATTTATATTTATAAACCTTATTTATTCATAAATTTTTATGGTTTGGCCATTTTTGTTGGACTACTAATATTTATAGCCCTTATAAAAAAAAATAAAGGTTTCAATAATTTAATCACAGAAGATCAGTTTTATAATGTTATTATATTAAGTATTATAATGGGTTTTATAGGAGCCAGGTTATTTTGGACAATAGATGAATGGAAAAATATTGAAAATTGGTATGAAATTTTAATGTTTTGGCAACCTGGTTATTATCTTTTAGGTTCAGTTATTGGAATTTTAGTTGTTTTACCCTTTTATTTAAAAAAAATTAATGTTTTAGTTTTACCGTTTTTGGATCTTGTCGCTATTTATGCGCCTCTTTTACAATCTATATCAAGAATAGGGTGTTTTTTAGCTGGCTGTTGTTATGGTTTACCTACTAATTTACCTTGGGGAATTATTTATAAAAATCCGGATTGTTTGATTTCTGACCATTTAAGGTATATTAAAATTCACCCAACACAGCTTTATAGTTCTATATTATTATTAATGATATTTTTTATCATGTACTATTTTGTTCAAAAGAGGACAAAAAAATCAGGAGAAATTTTTGCAATATATCTTATACTAATGATCTTAGAAAGATTTGTTGTTGATTATTTGAGAGCTGATAGGGAGTTTTTTAATACAAAATATTTGAGTTTTTTTTCTATAAATCAATGGGTAGCAATAGTTATTTTAACTATTACTATATTAATATTTGCATATCCAAAAAGGCAAAGAGGGATGGGAAATGGACCTCTTTAATTTTTTGAAATTACAATTGCCTATTATTAATGTTATTAATGAATATTTGGCCCTAAAAAGAGCGGGACTTTATTGGAAAGCACCTTGCCCATTTCATTCTGAAAAAACAGCTTCTTTTACCGTAAGCCCACATAAAGATATCTTTTACTGTTTTGGTTGTCATGTAAGTGGGGATGTAGTTGGGTTTATAGCTAAAATGGAGAACTGCTCTCAAATTGAAGCGGCTAAATTTTTGGTGGAAAAATATGGTTTGCAGCCTCCTAAAGATACAAGCTTTGAGTTTAAGAAAATAGCAGAAAACATTGAAGAAAAAAATAAATATTTTATTTTGTGTCAAAAGGTTGCTCAATGGTGCATTAGGAATTTAAATGATGATTTTGGCGCAAAAAAATATTTGCAAGAGCGGGGTTTTAATCAGGAAAGTTTGAATAAATATACCATAGGCTATTTTCCTAGTGGGTCCAGTAATATTAAAATATTGGCAAAAGAGTTGATTAAGGAAGGCTTTTTGTTGCAAGATTTGGTTCAAGCAAATATTGTTATGGAGGGCAAAAGCTTATATTCTCCTTTTGAGGACCGTATTATTTTTCCAATTAAGGATTCTATGGGAAGGTTTTGTGGTTTTGGGGGTCGGATATTTAAAGATAATGATACAAGGGCCAAATATTATAACTCCCATGAAAATTTATATTTCAATAAAGGATCATTACTTTTTGGATTAGATTTGGCAAAAAAAGATATTCAAGTCAAAGGACATGTATTTTTGGTAGAGGGCTATACTGATTGTATATTTATGAGTCAAAGGGGATATACAAATTCAGTTGCTGTTTTAGGGACTTCTTGCACTATAGAGCATTTAAAGATTTTGAGCAGATTTACCCAAGTCGTTTATGTTCTTTATGATGGAGATGAAGCTGGGAGAAATGCTATGTTAAGGTTGACTCAATTATGTTGGGAAATAAATTTAGAATTGAAGGTTATTTGTTTGGTTTCAGGCGAAGACCCAGCTTCTTTTTTGAAGAAGAATGGTAATTTGAAAGAATTGATAGATCAAGCTAAAGATATTTATTCATTTTTTATAGAGGGTTTTGGATCGAATTTTTCTACTAAATCTCTTCAGGAAAAACTTGTGGTAGTAAAAAAAATAACAGAGGTTATTAAAAATATAAATGATCCCATTAAAAGAAACATTCTATTGCAGGAAACTTCAATAAGACTTAACATACCTTTTGATTCGCTAAAAGTAGAGTTTGAAAATAAAGATTTTAAAAAAAAAATAATATCTGATAAAATAGTAAATAAAGAAAATTTTGAACTATCAAGTTCAGAAAGGGATCTTTTAATAGCCATTTTGGAAGACTTTAGTTTATTAAATAAAGATAATTTTTATATAATTAACTATTTTAGTTATTATGCAAGAGAAATTTTGTTATTATTATTTGAATTAAAGAGTCGAGACCAAAGTTTTGATTTTAACAAGTTATTATTAATGCTTTCTGAAGAACATAAACAATTTTTGAATAAGGTTTTTGTAGAACAAGAAAGTATGGGGACAAAAGAGTTCACTAAATTAGTTGAACAATTTAAAAAGAAGAGTTGGAAAAAAATAGCTTATGAAATAAAGTCTAATCTTATTATGGCACAAAAAAAATCTGATTATAATGAGGTTAAGAAGTTAGTTTTGCAATTTCAGGAATTAAAGAAAAAATTTGTGGATGGAGATGAAATATGATTAAAAAGCAAATTAAAAAATTAAAGACAAAAATAGAAGAAAAAAAATCTATAAAGATTTTGAATGTTTTAAAGTCTAAATTGGGTATTAATTCGAAGATTGAAAAAGAAAAGAAAATAGTAAAATCTTCTAAGTCTAAGCCTGTATCTAAATCAAAAGTTATAAAGAAGAAAGAGTCTTCTGGTGTAAAAAAATCTGAAACAAAGGTGGAGTTACTGGAAGATCTTTTAGAAAAAGGAAAAAAAAATGGTGTTATTGCTTATGAAGAAGTAATAGAATTTGGAGAGAAAAATCAATTTACTGAACAAGAAGTTAATGATTTATTGCGTCTTTTTGAAAAAGAACATATAGAACTTGTAATGCAAGAAGAGCTTGAAGCATCAAAAGAATTTCAAAATTTTGAAGAGATAGATAATGTTGCTCAACCATTAAAATCTATTTCCAGTACAGTTTTTTCTGAAGGAGAAGAATCTGCTGAACCTGAAGAAGCAGAAGTCGAAGAATTAGTAAAAAGTGAAACTACGGCAATTGCTGATGGTGTAAAAGCATATTTAAGAGATATCGGAAAAATACCTTTATTAACAAAAAAAACAGAAGAAGAAATTGCTACAAATATTAGGGATAGCAAAAAAGATTCTGTAGATGCAGTGGCTCAATTTCTATTTATGGCAAAGGAATTAGTTCAATTAGGTGAAAAAATTCAAAAAAATGGTATTGCCCTAAAAGAGATTATTCAATTTTCTGAATTTGATGAGGAAAATATTCCTAAGTTTGAGGAAGAAAAAGCTCATCTTTTAATTATGATTAACAAAATTAAAGATGTTATGAATAATGAAGGAGCTATTTATCTAAGTTATAGAGGTAAATTGGATAGCCAATCTAGTAAGAAGGAGATGCTTTCTAAAGTTAAAAAAAATAAAGAAGATCTTATAAAAGAGGTTAAGGCTATAAAATTTTCTAATAATTTTATTCGTAAAATGGGAAAGAGGATAGAAAAAGCAGTAGCAAAAATCGCTGAAAAAAATGAGATAATAAGAAATTCTGAAAAGAAAATTGAACTTTTAGGTAAGAGTAAAAATTTACAGGAAATCGAAGAATATAATAAAACAATACGAGCAGCACAAAAGGCAATAAAGAACATAGAATCAGAAATGGGTTTGCCTTTAGATAAAATAGAAAAATATTTTAAACAGCTTACTACCGCTCAAAGAAGAGATAAAATAGCAAAAGATAATTTAGCAAAGGCGAACTTGCGCTTAGTTGTTAATTTAGCAAAAAAATATATCAATAGAGGATTGCATTTTCTTGATTTGATACAAGAAGGTAACATTGGCTTAATGAAAGCTGTTGAAAAATTTGAATTTGAACGAGGGTTTAAATTTTCTACATATGCAACTTGGTGGATAAAGCAAGCTATTACTCGTGCTATAGCTGATCAATCAAGAACAATACGTGTTCCTGTTCATATGGTTGAAACATTAAATAAAATTAATAAAATAAAGCATACATTTTTACAAGAGCATGGTAGAGAACCAAGTTATGCTGAGTTATCAAAGGAATTGAATATTGATGAGAAAAAAATTAAAAATGTAATAAAGATTTCCAAAGAGCCTGTTTCTCTGGAAACTCCTGTAGGGGATGGTGATGATGCCTTTATTAAAGATTTCATTGAAAATGAAAATGAGCTTTCTCCAGCTGAATCTGTTTCTAGCAATGATCTTAAAGAAAGAGTGAGGGAAGTTCTAAAAACCCTAACTCCGCGTGAAGAAAAGGTTCTAAAAATGAGATTTGGTATAGATGTTGCATCAGAACACACTCTTGAAGAGGTAGGCAAGGATTTTTCTGTAACTAGAGAACGTATTAGGCAAATAGAAGTTAAAGCTTTACGTAAGCTTAAACATCCTTCAAGAAATAGAAAGTTAAAGCCATTCTTTGAAAAGAAAAATGAAGAAGAAGGGGTTATTCTTGCTGAAGATGAAGATGAAAATTTATTGTTGAAGAGTGATATTGATAATCAAGATGATGAGTAATATTTAAAAAAAAGGAAATGAATGGAAGAGGTAACTAGCGGAAGTTCTCTTTATCTTCAATTTTTAGGTTTTTTTATTGCATTAGCTATATGCGCTTTTTTCTCTTTTTTAGAAACTAGTATAACAGCTTTGAGATTATTCAAGTTAAAAGAATTAGCTGAAACTACAGGAAAATATAAATCTCTTTTTGATACCTTAGAAAAGCATCCACATAGAATAATAATTACTATTTTAATAGTGAGTAGTTTAGCAAATGCAACAAGCGCTGCATTAATAACACGTATAATGGAAGAACTGTTTAGTAAGATTAACTTATCTCAAGGGTTAGGGTTTTCTTTAGGTATATTTATCGCTTCATCTTCAATTCTAATTTTTGGTGAAGTTATACCTAAGCATTTAGCTAGATCCCAGGGTGAAAATCTTATAGGCTCAACCTTATGGATTACAAATGCAGTATATTATTTGCTCTTTCCATTAGTTGAATTTTTGACTAGAATTTCAGACTTTATAACTAATAAAATTAGTCAGGGAAAGCCAAGTTTTGAGATAGAATCATCAGAAAAAGAGGTTCAGTTTTTGATTGATTATATTGATGAAAAAGGATTAATGGAGCCTGACAAAATTGAAATGCTTCAAAATGTTTTCAGGTTAGGAAGAAAACAGGTCAGAGAAATAATGGTACCTGAAATTGATATAATAACTGTAGACGCTAATACGTCTTTAGATGAATCTTTAAAAATTTTTTCTAAATATCAATATTCTAGAATGCCTGTTTATGAGGAAAATGTAGATAATATAATTGGTATAGTTTATCAAAAAGATCTATTTTTATTATTTCAGCAAAAACCTGACAAGAAAATTATTAGGGATTTAATCAGACCCATTATGTTTGTTCCTGAGAGCTTAAGGGTTAATCAGTTATTGCGTCAGTTTAGACAACAGCATATGCATATGGGAATTGTATTAAACGAGCACGGTGGTATTAGCGGACTTGTGACTTTAGAAGATGTTTTGGAAGAAATTGTTGGAGAAATTGCTGATGAATATGAGTCAATTTCAAAAAAAGTTATTTTACTTAAAGAAAATGAATGGCTAGTAGATGCTAGTATTAGTCTAGAGGAGCTTGAAGAAATTTTAAATATTACTTTCGGGACACATGATGTAATTACTTTAGGTGGATTTTTGACCGAACAATTGCAATATTTACCTAAAAAAGGGGATAGAGTTTATTATAAGCATTTTTGTTTTCAAATTCAAAAGTCTAGTCCAAAAAGAGTGTTACAGGTATTAATATTTAAAGAACATAATAATTAAAAAAGGAATCTATGAAGAAACTAATTTTGGGAATTTTTATATTAACGTTTAACTTGGAAGCTGAAGAAGAAGTTATAAGAGCTCCTAAGCCCCAGCCAAACTGTCAAGAAGATGAAAAAGATCCAGCAACTGCAGAAATATTACAAACCTTTGCGGGAGTTGTTGTTAATTTTGGTAAAGTTGTTGCAGATCCTAATAATCCACAAAATGTTGCTGAAAAGGTTGCTAACATGGTAGCTGGAATGATTAATATTGCTTCAATTATGACCAAATCACCTATTCTCAAAGAACATGGTATTAAACAAGTTCTTGATTCTATTGACCCAAAAATTATTGCAGAATTAGAAAAAATTGCAAAAGCTCAAGCGATAAGCTTAAGGGAATCCTGTATTCAGTAATCTTATTTTATTATAAAAGTTAATCCCTCGCTACTGGTCCAGGATAATTATCTAAATCCCATTGCTTACAGTAGCAGTAGACCTCATTTGGATCATTTTCGACGTAAATTGGTTTGTCGTCATTTTTTTTCAGTCTTAAGGCACCTATGCCAGAACAATAACATAAGCATCTGTTATTTATGTCTACGCATCTTTTTTGAGAAGTACATACTCTTTTGAATTTTTTCTTTACTGTACCATTTAAAAAATTAGAAAATATTAGAGCGATTGCTAGAAACAATAAATTATTTTTTGAAAACATATTATAACCTCCTATTTTAATATAAATATTACTAATATTATAATATATTATTTTTAAATTAATTAGCAAGAGTATCTGAAATTAAATTTTTCAGGGTATAAAAATATATAAAAACTGCTTAACAAAGGCTATTAATTCCCATACAATAAAATATATGTCTATTTTATTTAGTAGGGTCAAAAATGAACAAAATCCCCAAAATATCTTTATTATTATTTTCTATTTTATTTTTTAACAATTATGCAGAAGAATATTCAGCATTAAAGTTAGGGTATGAGCTTTCTAACAAAGAAGTCCAGGGTATTCATGATATACCAATGCAAATTATAAAAAATGAATATAGTTCTTTGAAAAATGAATGGAATGTTCCAAAAAATAGGAAAAAAAAGCCTTTTTGGAATAGATTAACTTATTGTTTGGGTTATCAAAAGATTGATGAAAATAGTTCGCCTTTTTTATATAAAACCATAATTGAATTGGCTGATTTATTGAAAATTAATTCACCTAAGAAAAAATTTGGTTGTGGTGTTTATATATGTAGAGGAAATAAATGTCATGATATTAGATCCTTTTTTACAGGTAAAGATGCTAAATTAGATGCTTATTCGCTTGCTATAAATCAAAAAAGAGGTGTAATTTCTATAGGTGAAGAACTCATCACTAGTTTATCTTATCCTGAATTAAGAGTTGTACTTGCTCGTAAACTTGCTGGAATAAAGAAGAATCATTTAGTTAAAAATTTGATTTTAGCTAATCCATTTATGAGTTTTGGTATGTATGCAGGTGATGCATTTACTACTTGTTTAGGGTTTCCACCTTTATTAAGTTTAGGTTGGAACTATACAACTTTAAATGCTTTTCATACAACTTTTGATATAGGTATTAACTATGCTTTTGATCCTGTATCTAATGTTATAGGAACAGCAAGTGATGTATTTGCAGCTGGTGTATTAAGAAAGAATGAAAAAGAAGCAGACTTATATGCTTATTATGTGACGCAAGATAAAGAAAATTTGATGAGTGCTTTGGAAAAGATAGAAAATTTGCAAAAAACTAAACATCCATATTGGTATAAATTTAATAAAACAATGGAATATATTAACCCTATTTCATTTATTACTTCCCATATTTTACCTACCAGCAGTGAACCTTCTGAAAAGCAAAGAACTAAATATCTTGAGCAAGCTTCAAAAGGTGATGTTTCAAAAAATAGTTTTTACCACAAAGTTGTTTCTGATATGACTAAAAAACCGGAAATTAATGACCCATCTTCAATCGTTTTAGCAAGTGCTAAGGTATAAAAAAACATGAATAAATTTGAAAAAATAATTTTATCAATTTTCTTAACAGTAAACTTAAAATCTAATTGCTCTGATCATCAGCCAGTTGTAAATTTAGCCATAGATCAGTCAATGAATATAGTTCGTGATGAGTATAAAGCATTGCAGGATTATTGGAGGGTTCCAAAAAATAGAAAATCCCAACCATTTTGGTCCAGAGTTAATCATTTTCTTGGGTATTATCAAATTGATGAAATAACCTCTCCATTATTATATAAAACAGTAAAAGAATTAGGTGAGAAATTAAATATTTTATCTGTTTCTAAAAAGTTTACTTGTGATATTTATATTTACGAAGGTAACAAGCTTTCAAATTTTATGTCCTATCTTACAGGAGCAGATTTTAGAGTCAATGCATGGGCCCAGTCAAGAAATCAAAGATCAGGCTCTATTACTTTTGGCTCAGATGTAATAGATAATTTTAATTACGGAGAGCTTAGATCTGTTGCTGCTCATGAATTGGGGCATATAAAAAGAAATCATGTTGTAAAAGCCTATTTTCTTAGCCTTGGTTTAACTTTTATAACAGGGTTTGCTGCAAATTTACTTTTGCCATTTGTGGTTCCAGTTACAATAAAATACGGGTTATTTGGATTACCAAACTATACAGCTAATACTGTAAGTATAAATATTTTGCAAACATTCGCTCTTGAAGTTATGGCGCGTGCAACCATAATGCCGCTGGCTGGTTTATCAAGAAAGTTTGAAAAAGAAGCAGATTTAATGGCATTTTATGCTACTAATGATGCTTATAGTTTAGTAAGCGCATTAGACAAATTACATTGTTTGTATAAAAAAAGACATCCATTTTGGCATGCTATTGGAGAAGGCATGGAATATTTAGATCCATTTTCTTATTTGATGCCTGTAAATTCACATCCTACCCTAGAACAAAGAGCTGCTTATCTTGAAAAAGTTGCTAAAGGTGACGTTTCAAAGAACAGCTTATATTACAAAATTGTCAAAGACATGGAAGCTGATAAAGGCCCAGTATTGAGTCTGAGTCAAACAACGTTGGTTCTTGGTAAAGATGTTACACCTAAGATAGCAGGTTAAATATGTATAAAAAACTTTTTACTTTATTATTAATTTCTAAGTGCTTAAGTATTGAAGCTATGAGTGATTTTACTATTTCAACAAAAGATGTTTCATTTCGTGGGCAGGCACAACGTGGGGATGATCTTTTTGAAAACATTAAGAAAATTGTAGAAGCTAAACAGGACATTAATGCTTTTATCATGCAAGATGAAAGTGGAGACTCTCTTTTAACTTATGCGATCAAATTATATAGAACTGATATAGTTTCTTATTTATTAAAAAATGGATCTAATGTTAATTTTGTGAATAAAGAAAGAAAAACTCCATTGATGTTAGCTGCTGAGCAATCTAGCTCAGAGATAGCTGGAATGCTGTTGAATAATGGCGCATATGCTGGCATTGATGCAGCAATTCATAGAGCTATGGGAGAGTATTATCCGGGTGATTTTGGTGGTTATATTCATAGAAGTGATAGAGAAAAAGAAACTTATAGGATTTTATCTCAAGGAAAAGATGAGGCACTTAAAAATCATTATCGTGATTATGTTAAGTTTCATCTTGATATAGAATTAAATAAAGACGTTTCGGATATTGTGCTCTCTTATCTTGAGTAATCTGTAGGTTAAATATGTATAAAAAATTTTTTATTTTATTAGTGTTAGGTAGTTTTCAATTTGTTACTTTGGCCATGATAGTTCAGAAAGAAAAATATTTTCCGGGCGATATTGGGTCCGGTGTTTGTAAGATGGCAAATGATGGTCGTTTAAAAAAGATTAAAGAGGCTGTTGCAGCTGGTTATAATATTAATTTGCAAAATGAACTTGGACAAACTCCATTGATGTTTGCTGCACAGAATGGACATGATGATATAGTCTCATATTTATTGGATCATAAAGCAAATGTTGATTTGGAGAGTAATGAAGGTTATACTGCATTACTTTTGGCTGCTCAAGCAGGTAGATTAAATATAGTTGGAATGTTGCTTAGAGCTGGTTCTAATTTTTATGCTAAAAATAAAAAGGGTAAGTCTGCATTGATTTTAGCAAGAGAAGAGTTTGAATATTATAAGAAATTTGAAGACAGTAATTATGAAAAATCAAAATTTTATTCTGATTCTGAAAAAACTGTAGATGTGTTGAAGCAATGGCCAGATAATCCTGAATTCATAAGCTCAATGGTTCAAAAACATTTAAAAATTAATGACCTTTCAAATATTGTAATGTCTTATTTGAACGAATCTAATTAATTATTATCGACAATTAAAATCAAAACAGTCTATCTTCTTGGTAGACTGTTTTTTTTTAAGGGAGTGTATGATGGAAAAAAATAATTTTTTTAGAATCTATTTTTACGAATGTCCCAAAGTTTTATATCATTGGTTGAAGGCATTGCCTAGACTTGTTTTGGGTGCAGGAAAAGTTTTACAATTAGCAGAACCCAGAATAACAATTTTTGGAGGATCTAAAGTAACTACAGATCCTTATGTAAGAGAAGCCCATTTATTAGCAAAAAAATTAGCTGAGCATGATATTACGATTTTAACAGGTGGTGGACCAGGTATAATGGAAGCAGCTAATTGTGGGGCTGCAGAGGTTGCTAAAATAAAAAATAAGAAAATGAGTATAGGGGTAAGTCTAAGAAATGGATTTTTGAATGAAAAAATGAATTTATGTGCACAAGAGCATATATTAGTGGAGCATCTTTTTGAGCGAAAATATTTGCTTACTAAGTTCTCATCAGCTTTTATAGTGTTTCCAGGTGGTTATGGGACACTTGATGAACTTAGTGAGATTTTGACCTTAATGGAAGTCAAAAGAATGCCATGTTTGCCTGTAATCTTGTTTGGTCGAGAGTTTTGGCAGCCTTGTGTAAATTGGGTAGATGAATATATCTCGAAAAAAAGCTTAATTCCTATGAGAGCTATAGAATTAATTACTATTACTGATGATATTGAAGAAGTTTTTACTTTAATACATAAGTCCTGTACTTATTATACAGAACCGCCAAAGACTCCATAGTAGTAATATTTGTAGTTTTAGCTATGCTAATAGCGTTATTATGATTTCTTATTTAAATATATTTAAGGATTTTGATGAAATTATTATCTACATTAATGTTACTTAGCTTTGTTTCTATAACTCGCTTTAGTTCTGCAGCAGAGTTTAGTCCAAATCGAAATAATATAGCAGAGTTTGGCCATGATGATGAATATCATACGCAATATAAAGATTCTAGAGAAGAAAAAATATTTATGTATTGTGTAAAGAATTGTGAATCAACTGAAGATCTAGAATTATGTAAGATGAAATGTTTAGTTTTGTATAAGCACTTGTTGATGCGAAGAGGTACATACGACGTAAAAGTTTCTGGAACAGTTCATACGCATAGATAATTCTGTCAATAATTATAAAGCTATCTCTAGAATTAAAAATTCTTAAAAACCGTTCATGGATTCGATACGCCCTTCGGGCTACTCACCACGAACGGTTTTTTTATTAATGTTTGTCTAAATAATATTTTGTAGTTAAGTATCTAACTTATATTGATTTATATATGATCAATTCTTTTTTTGAAAGATACAAAACAAAAATAAGTGAAAATTATTGTTGCAAAAGATAGAGCTGAAATACAATAAATAAATGGAATATAGATTCCATTGCCTAATATAGCGCCTCTTATACCTTCTGTAATATAAAGAAATGGGTTAACCAGTATAATATAAGCAAGAAGAGGAGAAGCTTTTTGCATAAACATCCATGGAACCCAAGCGCCACCTAACATTACTAAAGGGAAATTGAAACGCCTCCACCATCTTCCCATTACATGTGTACCCGACATATTTAACATTGCAAGAAGGGCATAGGAAGATACTGCTAGGGTACTTAGATATAGAACAATTAAGAATTTTATTATAGATAAATGTGTTGTATCAAAACTTTTAAATAATAATAATTTAGATATAGCAAAAAATGGTAACAAGAGAAAAAAACTAAATAAAGAAGAAAATACTATTTTTTCTAATACAAGTAAATTTGGTCTTAAAACTGTAGCTTGATATTTGGTAAATTGATCACTTTCGAGATCTACCAGCATAAAAATATTTGTAGCAATTACTAAACTTAATATTGCACTTATTATTGTTCCAGTTAACATTACGGCAGTTGCGGGTAGTTTTGAAGGATCAAAACATGTATTAGGTATTATGTAACCATAACTGATTGAAAATAATGTTGGGTAAATAAGTGAGTAATTAATTATGTATCGTTTTATTTGTTTTGATTTTAAATAGGTGAATAAATCTCGCCATAAAAAATTGGTAAATATTAAAAATTCTCTATTCATTATATTAAATCTAATTTTTTGTTAAACATTTTATATAAAGGTATAACCATTAAAATATCAAGAATAAGTAGTACTGAAATAGAAGCTAACATTGGTAGATAATCTTGATTACCCAGCAAACTTGATCTAAAACCTTCAACTATATAGGTTATTGGATTTAAAAGTGTTATATATGTAAGTGGCAAAGAAAAACCAATTAATTTTTTCCAAACATAGAAAATACATCCAAACTGAATAATAGGATTTAAAATCCTTTCCCATGTATTATTTACAAACCATTGCCAATTAAATATAAATACTATTGTGAGCATAAATATAGAAAAGAATATTGCGCTTAAAATATATATTAATAAAAATGCTAAGATATTTACTTTAAATGCTATCATAGGAGATAATAAGATAATAGTGAGAATAAGTACTGGTAACATAGATAATATAAGATCTATTGTGAATGATGTTATATATTCTGCTATGAGCCACTTTTTAGAAATTGGCAAAGTAATTTGGTAATTTATAAATTTTTTAAATTCTAGATCTGATTTTATAGCCATGCTTCTATGAAAGCTTGTAGAAATTATTGAGTTTACAAAATGGCCCAAGGCAAGTGGGAACGCTAATTCAATAGCCATACCTAAAGCTGGGAAAAATCTTCCATAAACAAGAGCAAAGAAACTAGATAAAATCACAGAATCTATAAATATATTTTTTAGATTAGAGCCAAGCCCACGAAGATCTCGTTGAATAAGCACTGCAAAAATAAAAAAATTATCTTTAATTTTCATATAGCTTCTTTTTCTTGTTTTATAAGATCTATGAAAATCTCTTCAAGTTTATGTTTTTTATGTTTTGCTTTTAAAGCGCTTATTTCTTCAGTTAAAAGGATTTTGCCTTTGTTTAAAATACATACCCTATCTGATAATACTTCTGCTTCATCTAAGTAATGTGTAGTTAAAATAATAGTTTTGCCTAGCGTTTTTAAATCTTTTACAATTGACCAAAGCTCTTGACGAATATCTGGATCTAGACCAACTGTGGGTTCGTCTAAAATTATTATCTCTGGATTATGCATTAAAGCTCTTGCTATTAATACTCGTTGTTTTGTTCCACCTGATAAAGCGTTAATATTGAATTTTGCATAGTTTATTAATCTTAATTTTGTCATTAAATATTGAGCTTTATTTCTTATTTCATCCTCAGGCATTAAAAAATATCTACCAGAAAATATTAAATTTTCTTCTACATTTAAAAACTGATCAAGGTTAGGTGTTTGGGGACAAAAGCCCATATTTTGTCTGTATAAACTTACATTTTTATATATTGATTCATCATTATATAAAATATCTCCGGATGTTGCTGGATGCAATGTAGCTAATATAGATGAGAGTGTAGTTTTACCTGCCCCATTAGGTCCAAGAAGAGATAATATCTCTCCTCTGATTATGTTTAAATTTATGCCGTTTAAAGCATTAACAATGCTACTTTTTGTTTGATATGTTTTTTTTAAATTAACTATTTTTATAATGTTCATTATTTAAATTATATTTAATGAGATCTGATATTACAATATCTTTATACTATAATACTCTAATTATAAGTAATAATCTGCTAAACCTGTTGATAAATAATCAAATAGCTCTTCGTACATGCTGATTATTTGTTCACATTCTGTAGAATTATCCCGAATTCTTTCAATGGTTTTGTAGATATTTGATAAAGGTTTTCTAACTTCATTCATTGCTTTTAAAGTTTTATCTATATCTAATCTCATCTTAGCTTTTCGAGCTTTTATTAGTTCTTGCTTAATCGTTCTTTTCTTTTTAAGTAACTCTTGAAGCTCATGATATATTTTCGAGAATTTTTTGGAAACTATTTTTATCGTTGGAAAAATAGTTTCCTTTTCTAAGTTTTCTTCAATAATCTTTTCCCACTCTTCATCAAATGTATTTAGCCATGAGTTTATAAGAGGATATCTTTTAGGCTTGGGTGATTCAATTTTTGGAGATTGCTCTTGCTCCATAGGTTTTAAATTTATGGAATGGCAAACTATTACTAAAAATAATAATTGAATTAATTGTTTGGGCATTGATTATTCCTGTATTAATAAAAATTATACTATGTTTGTAATTATATTATTTTTAAGTAATTGTGTCAAAAAATTTTCAGGTTAAATTTAGCTGTTTTTTAAAGTTATATGGCGCTGTGAATATTAAAGCAGGCATTCCAAAAGAAATCGAAGCTTTGATATTTTCTATTTTATCATCTACAAATATTACTTTTGATTTTTCTAAATTAAATTCATTTAAGAATTTTTCAAAAGCTCTAGTGTCAGGTTTTCTAATATAATTGTCATTTTTACTGGTAGAAGATATCCCATCAAAAAATGCAAAAATATCAGGATATCTTTTTGCTAACATAGCTATTGATTGTTCTCCAATGTTAGAAAAAATATAAACTTTATGACCTCTTAATTTTAGTTCTTTTATAATATCTATAGTTTGAGGAATTAACCTTTGGGAGTTAATTATCCTTAAGCCTGTACATATTAGATTCTTAAGTTCAGGCTCTTTTTCTAAAGAAAGAACAACCTCTTCTGCGACTTCTCCCTTTTTCATTAAATGTAACGCGTTTAATAATGCATAAGGATGCATAAAAGCATAAAATAATTTTGTTATGGGAGTATTTAGTAATTCTTTTATTACTAATATTGGATCCAAGGTAAAGATTACTCCGTGTAGATCAAATGCAAAAGCTGTATCCGGAGTTATTTGAGTTTGAAGGGTGTTATTTTGGGGAAATTTTTGATTTAACTTTACAACTTTATAAATTGTTCCAGTTATTATTAGTATAGATAATAGAATAATATTATATACTGGTATACTATTTGATTTCATGTGTATTATCCTTCAATAATTTTTAGTTATTATTAAAGTATACTGGAAATATATTTAAAATTTGAAGTTATTGTTAATTTATGTATCTAATCTTAATTCAAATTTTATGTGCTGCATCCAGAGGTTACCTCTTATAGCTTTTTTGACAAGACTTGGTATTTTTGAGTTTAAGTATTTTATTTTTTTTAAATTAAAATTCAAGATTGGTAATTGCAGATTTTTGTTTTTTAATATTATATAGTTAATATCTCTTATAAAAGTTTTGCGTTTTTCTTCGTAATTTTCTTTTAATTTTGAGATATTTAATGGTACAAATATGCTTTTTAAGCAAGATAAATTGAATCTTTCATCTAATAAATTATCTCGCGCATTTTTTTCCATTTGGAGCCTAAATTTAATAAAATCATGGGATTTTACGAAATCTACTAAATCTATAAAATGTTCTAATTCAACTTTAAGTGAATATAAATAATCTAAAAAATTGTTGGTTATAACTTCATCTTCAGTTTCTTTTTTATCTTCTTGAAAATCTTGATCTAATTCTATAGATGTTAAATCTATTTTAAATTTGTTAGCATTTAAAATTAGTGTTGTTAATTTATCTCTTTGTCGTTTTTCTTTCAGCTGAAATTTTGTAATCTTTTCCATTATCGAAGCAGTATATTGAGTTATTTTTTGTCGTTGTTCTTTATTGCATCTTTTTAATACGACTTTAAAACAGTTATTTAATTTTTTATAAATACTCTCATAGTTGTTTTTATTGAGCTCTGTTTCTAAAGTATCAATATTATTTATCAAAGACGATATTAGTCCTAAATCTGTTTGTTTAGATTTGTCAATGCAAAATATTTGCGATGTTAATAGTAATAATAAAAATAATAAATATTTATGTGTCATTGGTTTAGATTTTTTTTAAAATATTATCCAAATTAATTTCATGGTATTCATCTATTATGATGTCAGCTTCTTGTAAGAAATCCTTATTTTTTGAACTATTTATTCCAATACAAAACATATTAGCAGCCTTTGCAGATTTTATTCCATGTGCAGAATCTTCTATAGCTATACATAGTTCTGGTTTAATTTGTAATTGTTTTGCTACATGTAGGTAAATATCAGGATTTGGCTTATAAATATTATTTACTGATGATATTCCATAAATATGTTTTCCAAAGAAATTTTCAAGATTTAATAAATTTTTGGCTATTGCAAGACTTGAATCATCAGCGTTGGTCGCTATTCCAGTTTTTAGTTTGTAGTTTCTTGTTTTTTGATGAAATTCTTGGAATCCATTTATGAATTTTAAATGTTTTTCATATAAAGAGCATGCTATATGAGTTTTTTGTTTTATCAAGTTTTCTACAGATTCTTCTAAATTAGCCATATCTTTTATAATTTGACAACTTTTTATGACAGCCATGCCCATAATTTCTTTTTGCAATTTTGCTTCTAGTTCTTGGTTAAAGTCTTTGCTGTGATTTTCAATTAGTTTTTTAGTTGCTGTTTTCCAAATATGGTCAGTATCTATTATGGTCCCATCCATATCAAAAATTATTGCTTTGTATTTCATGATTATATTCCTTTCTATATTGATCTTAATTAAAATTTTCTACATACTTAAATAAAAGTTTTTTCTTTAGGAGAATGTGTGTCAAATAACAAAATTATTACTAAATTATCTAATTTAACTTTAGCTACATTGTTTACAGGATTAGCAAAATATGCCACAATTACGTTTTTAGTTGGTTCCAAAGCAATGTTATTATCCGCTAGCTCTATAATTTCCCCTATGTTGGGAATTTTGGGTGGTAAGAGATTTAGCCTATTATATTTTATATCTCAATTTTTTTTAAATTTTTTAAAAATTACCCTTTTGGGATACAAATTCATACTTCTAGGATATCAAATTCCTCAATTTTTTGCATCTTTTTATTGGTTGTCCTCCTCTAGGCTTGCTAGATCAATTGTGCCAATAATTTCAATTATTCTTTTTATAGCGCATCCTACAGGTTATTTGGCTTGGAAATACGCTACTTTATGGTTAATACCTATATTAATAAGTTTCTTTGCATTTGATAAAATTTTCTTTAAGGCTTTAGGTGCAACATTTACAGCGCATTCTGTAGGTTCAGTGTTATGGATTTATTCTATTCCTATGTCACCAGAGAGCTTTATTTCTTTAATACCCATAGCTATTATAGAGCGAATTTTATTTGCTTTAGGTATGATATCAGTTTATTATTTTGTAATTTTTGTAAAATCTTTAAAAGGACAAACTATCGAGTTGCATTCTCGTATGATTGGATTTAATGATAAAGCATTTAGCAATAATGATGGATGGCAATAGGCGCTGGGCATTAAAAAATAAAATTGAATCGTTTTTGGGTCATAAAAATGGTGTAAAATCTGCTGAAATTGCAGTTAATTTTTGTTTAGATAATAATATTAAAATTTTATCACTGTATACTCTTTCAATAGAAAACTTAAAAAGATCTGAAGAAGAAAAAAAATATCTCTTTAATTTATTGATAGAAGAAAACCAGAAAAACTTAGAATATTATATTTCTAAAGGGGTTAAAGTAAGATTTGTCGGAGATAGATCACTTTTTCCAATAAATTTGGTTGATGTTATAAATCAAATAGAATTTAAGACGCACCATTTAGATAAGTTGCAATTAAACTTACTTTTTTGTTATGGTTCTAGACAAGAAATTTTAAGCGCCGCTAAACTAATGGCCCAAGATTTCAAAGATGGCAAAATTTCTTTAGATAATATTACCATAGATAATTTTACTGATTTCTTTTGGCCTGGTAATTTGCCGGATCCTGAATTAGTTATTAGAACAGGGGGGGAATTTAGAGTAAGTAATTTTATGCTTTATCAATTAGCTTATAGCGAGTTATATTTTATTGAAAAACTATGGCCAGAACTTACTTATGAAGATTTTAAAGAAGCTTTAAAATGGTTTTCGCTTCGTAAAAGGAGATTTGGTGCCTAGAAAAATTTGTGTTTTAGGAGAAGGAGCTTGGGGGACTGCAATAGCTACTTTGCTTACTGATAATGGCCATGAAGTTAATATGTGGTGTCATGACATTGATGTAGCCCATTCTATTAAAATTAGTCGTTCTAATAAATATGTTCCTAATTTAAAAATTAGTTCAAAAATAATCCCATTTACTCATATTAAAGATGCTTTAGAAGAAGTTGATTATATTTTTGAAGCAATTCCAGTTAAATTTTTAAGAGAAGTTGTTGTACAAAGTAAGCCTTTTTTTAAGGATAATCATGTATGGGTTATTTTAAGCAAAGGAATAGAAAGTGATACTTTGATGTTACCATCTCAAATTTTGGATGATGTTTTTGGAATATATGTGAAAAAGGCAGTTATTTCAGGTCCAAGTTTTGCCAAAGATCTGATATCAAAAGATCTAACAGCTGTAGATTTGGCTTGTGGAGATGAAGCTGTACAAAAAAAAATTATAGAAATTTTATCTAATAACTATTTCAAGATTTTTAGTTGTAAAGATTTAATGAGCGTTCAATTTTGTGGAGCCCTGAAAAATGTGGTATCAATTATTGTGGGCATGGCAGATGGTTTTGGGTATGATGATAATTGTAAAGCTTATTTAGCCGTTCTTGGACTTAAAGAAATTTCTGGAATAATCCAAGAATTTAGAGGTGATAAAAATATAGTCTATGGTCTGGCAGGAGTAGGAGACTTAATACTTTCATCCTTTGGCAAATCAGGTCGCAATTTTTTGATTGGGAAAGAAATTGGACAAGGAAATAAATTAGATAATATTTTAAGTGAAGCAAAGATTATGCCTGAAGGCATAAACACAATAAAATCTGTTTATCAAATAATTAAAAAATATGATTTAAATTTACCATTGTTTTCTAATATATATAAAGTAATTTTTGAACAGCTATCATGCGAACAATTTTTTAGATTAATTTAGTTGTAAAAAAAGAGGAGAAAAATTGTGAAAAAGAAAGCTTTATTATTAATATTTATCTTGTTTTCATCATTTTTGACTAATCTTAATAGTTTTGAGGAACAAGACAGTCAAAAATTTATTTGTAAATGTGAATGTTTTCATATGGGCTATGTCGAAACTTATTTAATTGTATTTTTGATAGCGGCCCTAATATATACGAAATATAAACTCCATAGATCTGAGTTGCGTCAAGAATGGATGAGAACTAATTTAAAGCGTAATGTTGAAGAAAAAGTGGAACTAGAAAAAAGTGATTAAATAAGTTCTTTAACTAACAATTGTATATTTATTTTGTCTAAAGATAATATTGATCCTGCTATTGGTTTTTGGTCTACAACAACATAGTTTTTATTGTCATTATATATACTTTCATTGGTTGTTATAACCTTAAAGTTTAATTTGTTTAAATTTAGTAAATAAACAACATCTTTTAAAGATCTATTCTTAAAATTAGGAAAGAGAAATGGTTTATTATTTCCTGAGCTTATATATAAAATTATATTTTTTTTATCGTAAATATAAGAAATACACCTATTTTCTGGTTGATCACTAAGATTATAATAAATTTTAATTTTTAAATTATTTTGTTTGGCTATATCTTCTATTTCTTTTAAATTTTTTTCTTTTAAATCAGGTAGTAGAAATTTTGGGCTTTTTTTTGATATTACTACGTAAATAGATTGATTGGATTTTATTCTTTGTTTATTTGGTACCTGACTAATTATAATGTTTTCGGGTAATTGGTCATCCTTTTTTTCGCCTGATATCCTTAAATTTAAATTTTTTTCAGAAGTAATTCTTATTGCTTCGTTTAAGTTTTTACCTATAAGATTAGGGACAGAAAATTCTTTGTCTTTTATGAAAAGATTTATTATTTGATATCCGACTAGGAAACTAAAAAATGGTAATAGCCATAAGTTTTTTTTAAAATTCATAAAAATAATTTCTTTCAGGGCAGACTTATAAGCCGGATTCTGTTCTTTTAATTTAATAATTAAAAGTAGCAACCATTTATCTATGCGACATACCCACACGTTTTAAACCGGAATGAAGGACCGAACGTGTCTATTTTGTCTTGCTCTAGGTAGGGTTTGCCCATTTAATCCATTACTGGAATAAATTGTGCGCTTTTACCGCACATTTTCACCCTTACCGTTAATAAAAACGGCGGTTTTTTTCTGTGGCACTTTCCATGGAATTAAATCCTCCTTGATTGAGTTATTTTCTCTTTCAAGGTACCTTCTTCATTTAGAGTCCGGACTTTCCTCTTATATTTTATTAAAATGTAAGCGATTGCCTGGTCCACCCTGAATTAATAATTTCAATATTACACTTACTATAATATTAACAAAAATAAGTAAAAATGTGTAGTTTAGGCTTAAATTAAAGCCTAAAATGAGTTTTTCCAGAATAAATATACGCAAGAATAGATAAGTTAAGATTAGAAAATTTGCTATTAAATATGGCATAGTAAATAGTTTATTTAGGTTCCTTGCAATAAAAATAAAGGGGATAATTATTGCTAAATCAAATCCAAATTTTCCATAAAATAAACAACTTTCCAAACTTAACATTATTAATGCAGAACATGTTGCTGATATGGCAGGTTTTTTTATAGAACTCAAAATTAGAAAGCATAATAAAATTTGAATAATCTGTTTCTCAAAATAACCATTTAATATAATATCGATAAAAAAAAATATAAAAGTTAATGGATAAAAGTAAAAACTTCTAAATGTTAAATTATTCATAAAGTGTCTCCTTATTGGTTTTTAATAAATTTTAATTTTTTTCGTTTATTCAAGGTTGACAATTTAAAGGTTTGGCGTAGTATAATTCTACATGTATTTTATTATAATTTAATCAAAAGGATTTTATATGAAAAATAAATTTTGCACAATAATTCTCGCAGCAAATTTTGTTACATCATCAGCTTTATTTTGTGGAAATGATACAACAACCGCTTCTACCGTAAAGGCTCCCGCTGCAACAACAGCTCCAGCTACCACTCCTACTCCAGCTGCACCAACAGCTGCAGTTGCTCAGCCAGGTTTGTTATCACAAGCTCTCGATTTAGTTAAGGGTTCATGGACAAATCATAGAAATTGGTATTATGGTGCTGGCGCATTAGCAGTAGTAAGTGCAGTAGTTGTAGCTCATAAAAAAGGTAAATTACCTAGATGTTTGCAAATGAGTTTTTGCAAGAAAAAAGATAAATCTTCTTAATAATTAAAAAACTTATGAAAAAGAAATTTTCTACAATAATCTTAGTATCTTGCATTTTTACATCACAGGCTGGCGCAGGTATAGTTGATTGGGCAAAAGAAAACCCAATCGAGGTCATGTTAGCTAGCGTTGCTGGTGGTGTTGGAACTATGATTCTTTATAGTATTTTGAAACATAAAAATTGTAAATGTTGTAGGAAAAAGTAATTTTCAATAAATTTTGTTAAAAAGGGTCACTTTAAAAGGTGGCCCTTTTTGTTATAATTAATTAAGCGCTTGTCCCGGCTATGCATCACTTTCGTTTTTATATAACATTACAGGTTGTTTATAGAATAATTTTATACAATCCGTTCGCCCTGAGCGACCTCTGAGCGAGCGTTTACGCGAGTCGAATGAGGAAGTCGAATGGGTAAAAAATTTAAATAAATATATTTTTTTTTAATATAGATAACCCTTCGACTCTGTTTTCGACTCCTTCGTCGCTCAAACATCGCTCAGGGCGAACGGAGAGAAATAAAAAAAGTAGGTAACGCATGGCCACGGCGACGAACTAGAGAATGTTATTGGTACGAGTGATTGGTATGCGTTTATACTATTTTTTTATTTTTATTTTTTTACTAATTTGTTTAATTCTAGGAATTATCGCTAATATTTTTAATAATAGGGTTGTAGATTTTTCTGTTCTGGAAAATTATAATCCGGGAAAACCTTCAATTCTACTTGATGATGAAGGGAATGAGTGGGCAAGATTTGAACTAGATAAACGGGAACTGGTAAATTTTGATCAATTTCCTAAACATCTGATAGATGCTTTTATTGCTTCAGAAGATAGGGAGTTTTTTAATCATTCGGGTATTTCTTATAAGGGCATTATACGTTCCATTTTTGTTAACATTAAACATGGTGGTAAGTTAGTTCAGGGTGCAAGTACTATCACTCAACAGCTTGTTAAATTATTATTTTTTGATTCGAAAAAAACTTTCAAACGTAAAATTAAAGAACAAATTTACTCATTACTTGTTGAAAGACAATTTTCCAAAGAACAAATATTGCAATTATATTTAAACAATATATATTTCGGGTGCGGTATTTATGGAGTTGAAGCAGCTAGTCAACGGTTTTTTGGCAAAACTGTCAAAGAGATTAATATAGAGCAGGCTGCTAATTTGGCGGCTGTTATAAGATCACCAGGTTCATATTCTCCTATGCTTAATTTATGTGCTTCTAAAAAACGTAGAGATTTAATTTTAGATTTGATGAGAAAATTAAAATATATCGCAGTGCAAGAATATGATCTTGCTGTATCAACTGATATTAAATTAGTTAGCTCTGAAAATAATAATCTAGCATTACATTTAAAAGAAACTATTAGAATATTTTTAGAAGAAAAATTTGGCAAAGAAAAACTTTATTCAGGTTCTTTAAAAATACAGACTACTCTAAATCGACATATTCAGGAAATATCACAAAAAGAATTTTTAAGTAAATTTACAAAATTAAAACAAGAGATTAATCCAGATGTTGATGGAGCATTAATAACCTTAGAATCAAATTCTGGAGAAATTAAAGCTTTAATTGGAGGATATAATTTTTCTGCTTCTAAATTTAATAGAGCATTTCAGGCAAAAAGACAAATGGGATCTATATTTAAACCTATTGTATATGCCGCAGGAATTGAATCTGGGATGAGTTTTGATGATGTTGAAGTTGATGAACCTTTAGAGATTAATATAAATGGATCAGTCTGGACGCCACAAAATAATACAAGAGATTTTGAAGGGCCAATGAGTTTGGTTAGAGCTTTGTCTTATTCAAAAAATACTATTGCCGTAAAAACTTTGCTTAAAGTTGGTTGTAATAAAGTTGTTAATTTAGCAAAAAAATTTAAATTATCTAGTAAAATTGAACCTTATCCATCTTTAGCATTAGGTTGTGTGGACGCAAGCTTAAAGGAATCAGTCGCTGCTTTTAATGTCTTTGCTAATAATGGAACTTATATTGAACCACATTTTATTAAATGGATAAAGGATGAACATGGTTTAAAAATTTTTAAACCTGATGTCAAAAAAGAAGAAGTTTTAACTCCCGTTGTAAACGGCCAAGTCTCCAAAGCTCTTTCTATTGGCATTCAAAGATATCTTAAAACTTTTTTTGAAAGCTCTATACCATTTGACGCAATAGGTAAAACGGGAACCACCAATGATTCTAGAACTTGCTGGTTTTGTGGCTCTACTCCTGAATATACAACTGCTCTTTATATTGGGTGTGATAGTAATAAGTCTATGGGAAAAGCTGTGTATCCTGTTAAGACTGTTTTTCCAATTTGGCTTGCTTTACATAAACAAATTGGATCAGATAAGAAAAGATTTTCATATGATCCGTTACTTAAAGAGATACATATTGATTGGTTTACTGGTATAGAAACTAATGATTTAGATAATTCTAATGTTGTATCTATTTTAGTTTCATAGTTTCTATTTCTTCTTCTGGTAAATCACAGGCATATTCTGCAATGATTTTGTTTAAATCAGGGATTAATAAATTTGTTTTATCTAAAGTAATGGCAATTTCTTCAGTTAAAAATTTACGTATTTCTGGCCATGCCTGTACTATTGCAAGAGATCCGGTATTAAGTGATTCATCAAGAGTTCTTTTGTAACGAATAATCGGTCCTCTCAAGGCACCTGCTAGTAATAAGATTATAGTAATTTCTGGTTTGTCATCCATAATAACCGCCTTTCCTAAAGGTATATAGGTAGGGTAATCAAAATCGTCTTCTTCATGCTCATTTGGGTGTGCTCCATGCTTTAATAGAAATCTTATTAATTTTATATCATTGTGTTCTTTTACTGCATATGACAAAGGAGATGTATTTCGATATATTTTATTTATATCAGCTCCCTCTTTTAATGCCTTTTCTATCATTTTGTAATCAATTGCTTTTATGCTTTCCAAAAGAAAATCTTGAGGGTCTTTTTCAACAGCATTTATTGTTGAACCTATTAAAAAAATTGAAATTATTAGATATTTATTTAAATTAAGTTTTGACATGATCCCTCTATTAATAATATATAAATTGTATATTATTGTATCATAATAGACATAAATTTAAAAATTTTAGGATCACATGAAACGTTCAATATTTTTGCCCGTAATTTTTAGCTTGAGTTTATTTTGCCCATATTCACAAAAAATTGAAGCTAATGTTAAAGCAACTGTTTCTGCAATTGGTGCATTCATTTTTGTTGGTACCATGATAAACAATCTTGGACGATCTTTACCAAAAAACACTCCTCAAAAAGATATGATGGTGAGTTTAGGTATGGCTGGTGGTGCTATTGCAGCCATAGTTACCTATAAAGCTTTGTCAAAAGAGAATAAGTAAATTTAGATAATTGTTTTTATCTCATAAAAGATAATATCTGGATTTTTTTCAATATCTTTTTGTCTAATAACTTTAAATAGATCAGGATGGTCTTTTTCTAAAGCTTGTGCATTTAAAAGTTGATGACTTGTTGTTTTTGTTTCTAATGGTATGGTTATACATTTTTTACCAAAAAATAGAATCTCAGCTAATGTTCCAGCGCCAGAGCGACAAATAATCAAATCTGAAGCGAGATAATAATTCTCCATTTCATTATTAAAATTAAATGTTATTGCTGGGATGGATTTTTGTTTGTAAAAATTTTGCCAATCAAAATCAATGTCTCCAGTTTGGTGAATAATATTGATATTATTTACTGTGAAATTTGAATTTATGCGTTTATATCCTTCGACTCTCTCTTCGACTCGCCAAGGCTCGCTCAGAGTTCGCTCAGGACGAACGGATCCAGGAAGCATTGATTTATTTAGTAAGAGATCTGTTTTGTTTAGTTTATTTACAAAATCTTTAATTAGATTGTTGATAAATAGAGAACCTTGGGAGCCGCCTAAAATTAGTATGGTTTTTCTGGAAGGAGATAAATTGATTTTGGTTAAAGCTTCTTGTTGAGTAATGTTTTTAATTTTTGGATCAAAGCGAATTGGGTAAGGTGCAATAATACACTTATTTTTTGGTAAATAGTTTTGGGTAGAAGCAAAACAAATATAAATTGTTGGGTTACAAAATTTTGCTAAAAAATTTACAGTCTTGCCAGGTTCGACATTTAATTCATAAAGATCTATGGGTATCAATAAAAATTTTGCCGCTAGACAGACAGGTACAGAAACTAGACCTCCAGTGCTGATTATTTTGATTGGTTTAATTCGTATTAAATAAAAAAAACTTTTAAAAAAGTTGTATATAAAACTTAGAATAAATTGGGGATAATTTAATTTATTTTTGGGGATGTTTTTTATGGGAAGATTTATTTTTTGTGTTAATATTTCTTTATAATTATTTAGAATATTTTTATCTGCTTGATTGTTGGTAGTAAAGAAAAATATTTTATTTTCTAAATTTTTTTTTGCCAAAATTATAGTTGGTATAATGTGGCCACCAGAATGTCCGGCAACAAAACATATATTATTTTTCATTTTTACATCTTATTAAAAAATTTTTTAAAGCTATAGAGAGCTGTTCATCTTGAATTTTTTCTAAGGCTTCTAATTCACTTGTTGTTAAATCGATTTTGCGTATTTCGCAACTTTTTATAAATAGTTTTTCAGGCTTAGGTTTTGATCTATCAGCTAATTTAAATTTAATTTGTTTAATGCGTTCTTGACCTAATTGATTATTTATATTTTGCATTATATCTTCTGAAAGCAGGTATAATTCTTGCATCCAAGCAGAATCATAAACTCCAAGAACAAGTGTATCATTATAAATTTTTTCTAATTTCACACGACAATTTAATTTTCCAATAATGTTTTTCCAATTCGTCATTAGTGTAGTTTGCCATGAATTATTATTCATGGATTTTATGATTTCTTCAGCTATATTTTGAATGTGTTTTGACATTTTTTTACATTTTAGATTTAGATAAATAATTATAGCAGAGATGTGATTATGATAAAGGAGATTAATTTTGTTGTTTGTCTTTGGTGATAGCAAGTTTTAAAACAACCCATAATCCAATTCCAAACATTACGATTCCTTTTACTATATTATTTGCAAGTGAAATTATATTTGTAGATCCTAATGTAATAATCAAAAGTGCTATTATTGCAGATCCTGTATAAATTATTATTGATGCATTTCTAATTCGTTCTTGATCTATCGGCATATGGAAAAATATTATTCCTAAGTTCTGTAATGCTTCTAAAATATAATGCATTAAAAATGATGCTAAAAAGAAAGACAATGCAACTCGAAGTTTTGAAACCTCTGTTATAGCATTTGTGTATATCAACAAAATAAGGATTCCAATAATTAGTACATTTTTTTTTATTGGATGTACAGGTCTATTAGTCAAATTTGCTATTGCAAAACTTATTAGTATTAAAATGATTCCTATTAAGAATCCAAATCCTAATAGATCTATTGAGTTAATTTGCATTTTTTCTCCTAATTTTATGTCAAAACAGTTATAAATATATTACAATCTGTATTGACAATGGGTTTGTTTCTATGATATAATTATCATATATATAATTTCGATAAATTTACAAGTTCATTTTAGTTAATATATTGGTGGAGGTTTCTATGTTATTTTTAAAAAGTATTTTTAATGTAAGAGTAATATTAATTTTTGCTATAACATCTGTTTTTGTTACTTGCTTAAACGCAATGACCAAAAAAAGTTTTCCCAAGTCTGGCGAATTCTTGCAATATGTAATGAATGAAAAACATTCAAAAGTAAAATATTTACTAGAAAATAATCTTGTTAATATTAATATGACTGATTCATTAGGGCAGACTGCTTTAATTTTAGCTGTTCGTGGAGAAGACACAAAAATGGTAAAAATATTATTACAATATGGGGCTGACTTCTCTGTAAGAGATAATTCAGGTAAAACTGTATTTGATTATTTAAAAGAAATTGAAGATAAAGAGATTATAGAATTAATAAATAGTAAAAGAACTGAAAAAAGTAGGTTACCCAAAAAATCAAAAGATTCATTAAAAATACAGGAATTAAAGAAGAAACTTGCGCAAGAGCCTAATGATATAAGTTTTAGTAACAATATATTGAAAGATGCCATTAAATCTAAAGATATCGAAGCTTTAAAATTTTTAATATTTTATTATGAAGATAATTATGGATTGACAGTTGATTCAAAAATAGAAATGTATGCCCCTAGAAAAAGAAAGAATGTTAAATTAGTCTCAGGAGAAGATCTTTCTTATCTAATGCAAATTTTTAAAGATTACATTGAAAAAGATAATGAACAAGGCATGAGAGATTTAATAAAGCTGGGTGCAGATGTAAATTACAACTTTGGAAAAAAAGAAGGAACACCATTAGATCTTGCTCTTAACGGAGTTACTTGGGGTCACAGTACTGATATTATTAAATTATTAATGGATTTTGGAGCCGATCCAAGTTTGAGTGGTTTGGAAAATAAATTGCTTCGTGAGTATAATTGGAGAGAAGAATTTGATGAAATAGAAAAAATTTTAAAAGAAAATATAAGTGTTCCTGTAGAATTACTAAAAAAAGCAGAGGATGTTATTCGGGAATTTATAGCAAAAGAAGAGTTAGCGAATATCTCTAATTGGCCAAAAGAGCTTTCTGGTCTTGTTTGTGGATATTTATAATTTAGTTTTTAAAGTGATATATAAATTTTTCCAGAAAATTTTACTACTACCTGGCATAGGTGGTTGTTCTAGAGCTTTTGATAGAACCTTAATAATTAGTGATGAAAATTTATATTTTTGAATGTTATTTTCAAGTAAAGCTGTTTTGTTTTCTTGTATCCAATAATTAAATATAAAGTCTAAATTTTCTAAACTGTCTTGTTCATTTGGGTTGATTTTTTCTAAAGTTTTTAGAAAAATCTCTGGATTAGAATTTTTGATATTTATAAAAAAAATATGAAATTCATCAAAACTATTTTTTTTATTATCAGAATATAATGTTGTAATAGTACATCGTGATTTGATGGTAGGTAAAATAAGATTCTCTCTTTGGGCTAATAAAAAAAAATAATAACCTTTTTTTGGCTCTTCTATTGATTTCAAGAGTTTATTTGAACAGTTTATTCCTAGAAAGTCTGCCTTTTCTAAGATTATAAAAAATTTCTCATCATCATCGAGAGTAAATGAAATTTTATTAAATATTATTTCAATATCATCTAGAGTGTACTGTTTTTCCGGTTTTAACCAAATTATTTTTGAATATTTATTTTCTTCTATTTGTTTACAAACTATGCATGTTTTACAACTATTATTTTTACAAAATATATTATTTAGTAATGCTTTAGTATAAATAATATTTTGTTCTTCAGGGCCTATTATAAGTTGAGCCTGGGTAGTTGGATTAAAATTTATTGGTAACATAATATTTTAGAAGATTATTTAAGTTATTTATAGTGTCTTGTGTAAGTTGTTCTATACTTTGGCATCCATCTAAAATTATAACATTTTTTTTGTTTTTAAAAATTTCATTAAATCCATTAAGAATTTTTTCAGTAAAAGATTTTTTTTCTTTTTCAAAGTGTGTTAGATCTTGATTGCGTTCTATAATTCGTTTCCATGCTGTTTCTGTATCAATTTTTACATAAAAAATGAGATCGTATTCTATATTATTCATGGCCCAGTTATTTATTGTGTCAATTATTTTGGGATCAAGCCCTCTTGCATAACCTTGATAAGCCAGTGATGAATATTTTGATCTATCTGATATAATAATTTTTTTTTCTTGTAAACTAGGTATAATTATTTCTTTGCAATGCTCTGCTCTATCTGCAGCAAAAAGAAGATATTCTGATTTGTCACAAATTTTAATTGTTCTTTCTTGTAAGATCTTTCTTAAATTAATACCTAATGCAGTTCCTCCTGGTTCTTTTGTAATAATATGTGGAAAGTTTTCTTTTTTAAGATATTGCGCTAAATTCTTTACAAGAGTTGATTTGCCTGAACCATCTATTCCTTCAACAGTTATAAGAATGCCTTTAGCTAGATGTTGCATTTTTGGTTCCTTAGAACGTTTTTTTATTTTATATAGTATAGCTTAATAAATATCATGTCAAAATTAAGAATATTGCATATTACATCAAGTTTAAAAATTGGAGGAGCTGAGTCACTTTTATTTGATATTGTAAGATCTTTAGATAAAAATGAATTTGAAAATTTTGTTATATATTTTCATAATGGTCCTAATGTAAAAAAAATAGAAGACTTAGGCGTTCCCATTTTTCAAGTTAAAGGATTGATATGTAAATATGATCCTATATTTTTCTGGAAACTATTTTGTTTAATAAAAAAAATAAAACCAAACTGTATACATTCTTTATTATGGTCAGCAAATTTTTTTTCTTCTATTATTGCAAAATTGTTAAATATACCTATATTTTGTGTTTTACATTCTGGATACAATTTGGGTTCTAATCGTGATAATAAATTACGTTCGTTTTTAGATAAAATTACTTTTTTTTGCGTAAATAAAATTATTTGTGTGTCGCAAAATGTTTATGATATTACTGTCACTAAATATCCAATGATCTCTGGAAAAACTATTATAATTAAAAATGGCATAGATTCTAATTATATTGTTAATAAAGGTCTAGAATTATGCAAAAAAAGGCATGAATTTGGAATTAAGGATTCAGATTTTGTTATAGGAACTGTAGGTAGGTTGGTTCCCGTTAAAAATCATGAGTTTCTAATAGAAATTACTGTGCTCTTAGATAAAAAACATGACAATATAAAACTAATAATAGTTGGTGAAGGACCACTTGAAAATTTACTTTATAAAAAGGTTAAGGATTTGGGTATTGTTGAGAGGGTTTTTTTTATAAAATCTTGGCAGGCTTATGGTTTTTATCCATTATTTGATTGTTTTGTCCAGTGTTCTCAACAAGAGGGTTTATCCATAGCTTTGCTGGAAGCAATGAGTTTTGGGGTTCCTTGTATAGTAACGTCTGTTAAACACGAAGTTATTGTGTCAGGTTCTAATGGATATCTATCAAATATGAATCTTTTTGATTTAGTTAGAGCAATCGAATTTATCTATAATAACCATAATTTATCTAGGAAAATAGGGCTTGCTGGCCAAAGAACAATTATAGATTTATTTAATTTGCAAAGAATGATTGACTCATATCAAAAATTATGTAAAAGTTTATGCATAAGAAGTTAATTGAATTTGATTTTTTTGTGATTGTGTTATACCATAAGGTATATCAGTAAAAGTTTTAACTTAGGATAACCTCCATTTCCCCTATCCAGGAATTTTTAATTACTGGATGGGGAAAAATTTTTTAAAGAGATGTTTTCAAATCAAAAAATAAGACCTATTTTAAAAAATGGTCGATTTTATAATTTTCCAGACGAACCAAAGACTGGGCTTAAAGGTTACTCTTATATGCTTCGGTCTCTTTTGCATGAAATCTATATTTTTATTGTTTCATTAAAAAATGGTAAATCAAGGCTTCCAAAAAATTCGGATCAATGGGTTGATAGTTGTAAAATTCCAATTAGAAGTCAAAGGTTATTAATTACCTGGATAGGACATGCATCGTTTTTGATACAAGTTGGTAATATTAATATTCTTACGGATCCAATTTTTGGCGACGCTACATTTTTTTTCCCAAGAATTTTTCCGGCTGGTATAAAGATTGAAGATTTGCCATCTATAGATTATGTAATAATTTCACATAATCATTTGGATCACATGGATAGCAAAAGTTTAATTGCCTTAAAGAAATTGAATCCAAATATATCAATTCTTGTGCCATATGGAGATAAGATTTGGTTTGAAAAAAGAAATTTTTCTAAAGTTTTTGAAGCTGTTTGGTGGGAAGATTTTGTTTTTGATGCAATGAATAAAATTAAGTTTACCTTTTTGCCAGCTTACCATTGGTCACAAAGAACTTTATTTGACCAAAATAAATCATTGTGGGGTAGCTGGATGATAGAATGTAGTGGGTATAAAGTTTATTTTGCCGGAGATACTGCTTATTCTAGGCATTTTGAAAATATTTCTAAATATTTTCATCATATAGATGTAGCATTGATGCCCATAGGGCCTTGTGAGCCTAGAGAAAAAATGTGTCTTTCCCATATTAATGCCGAAGAAGCAGGGAGAGCTTTTTTAGATTTAGGAGCAAAAAATTTTATTCCAATGCATTGGGGTACTTACCATTTTGGAACTGATAATGTTGATACACCACTAAATAGAATTAAAATCTGGTGGAATAATAACCAATTAAATTTAATATCAAAATTTTTACATTCCTTAAAGATTGGTCAATCTATTGAATTTAATTTACCCCAAGCTCAAAAAATTATATCTCAAGTAAATTCCCAAATACTCTCCTCCAGTCATCCTGAAAATTAAATCTCAAATTCAAATTCAAAATCTAAGGATTTAAGACATTTTATAAAATATTCTGGTAAAGAGTGAAATGTTTTAGTTTGATCATAATCTAGAGATAGTTGAGTTGGATGGCTATCACGATTTAAGCAAGGTTTTCTTGAAGAATTTTTGTAAAGCAAATTCTCTTTTTTGAAATATTTTGTTCTTTGGAAATCCATTAAAAGTTTTATTTGTTGTAAATTCATTTTTCTTATAAAACTTAAAAAATATTTTTTGGTCAGACTTAAATACAGAACCTTCTTGCTTCTTTCACCTGAACTACCAAATTGTGTTCCACTACATATAAATTTACGATTTTCTTTAGGATAATGTTCTTCTTGGTTTTCCCACATAGTTCTTAATTTAGCTTTGATTTCTGGAATTATTGGATCAGATAATGGTATTTGAGTAAAACTAGATAAATATAATAGATCTGCTCCCTTATCGTCATAATATCTAGCTAAAATATAGTTTTTATCTTCATCTACTATTACTGTAGCAAATGTAGCTAATATAAGTCTGAATCTGTAGAAAGATAAAAGTTTATTAAAACTTGGATGATATTCTATAATTTTTGAGATTAATACCTCTGGTAATTTCTTGAAATTTTCTTGGGTTAAAGAATAATTATATTTTTGTTTATATTCCGTACCATTAACAAAAAAATTTGTTAATAATACACTTAATAAAAATTTAAAATTAAACTTGAAATACAAATTCACATTCTCCAAAAGCAAGAGGTGGCTCCATTAGCTGATGATAATGTCTTAAGAAAAACCCTGGCAGCGAAAAAAAAGTTTTTGTTTGTTCTTCGTTAAAACATAGATGATGAGGATTTAATACCTTATTTTTAGCTATAAATCTATACCTATAAATTTCTAAATATTTTTGTATATCCATTAATAGTTCAATTTGCTTAAGACTCATTTTTCTTACTAGTTCTAAAGTATATTTTTTAGTAATGCCAACTTTTATGTCCCATGGGCCATAATATATAGTGAAGTTAGCATTTTTATCTGATTCTCCTTCAATATATGTAACTGAAGGGGGTAATGATTTTATAGAATCTAAAGCTTCCTTATATCTATAATCATTATATTTTAACAATTTTCCATCATTTAAATTAAAGACAAATCTATTTTTTGGGAGTCTGTTACTTTTTATAGCCAAATATCCCTTGATTAAATCCGCAAAAAATGTTGCATATACCGTATACCAAAACTTAGTTTCGCGTGAATTCAGATATTTTATTGTATCGGTATGATAAAGCATAATTTCTATAATTATTGCATTAGGCAATTTTTTCTTTAATTTTTCTAAAGATAAAGAGTAGTTATGTTTTTGTTTATATTCTATGCTATTGACAAAATTTATTAATAATAGTGATAATAATAAAATTTTTTGTTTTGTCACAAACTTATCTCAGGTTCTTTATATTCTGAATAAATTTTTGTTTCGTTGTTATCAACAGCATAAAAACCTTTGCTTAAGTAAGCTCTGCCGGAATCTCCAAAAATCATTACTGCTAAATCATTAGATGTTAAGTTTTTTGCATACTCTTTTACGGCCTGAGCTACAGCTCCGCTACTTCCTCCAACTAACAAACTTTGTTCTGTAGCTAAATATTTGAGCATTTCTATGGTGTTAGTATCTGAAACAGGAATGATTTCATCAATCACAGATTTATCAAGAACAGGGGTATCAAAATCTATACCTATTCCTTCTATTTTGTATGGCTTAGGATTACCCTTGGTTGATCTGAATGAATTTATAGAATCTACTGCAATAATTTTTATTTTTGAATTTTGTTTTTTTAAATATCTTCCAACTCCGCTAACTGTTCCTCCTGTTCCTGCTCCTGCAAAAAAATGGGTTATTTTTCCCTCAGTTTGTTTCCATATTTCCGGTCCGGTTAATGCTTCATGACCCATCGTATTAACAACATTAAAATATTGGTCCGGCATGAAAGAGTTAGGAGTATTTTTATGAATTCTAGCAGCAACACTATGATAACTTTGTGGATCATCTATAAATGCTGTAGAGGGACACATAACAATTTCTGCGCCATAAGCCTTAATTGTTTGTAATTTTTCTTGGCTAACTTTTTGTGAAACAGCAATAATAACCTTGTATCCTTTTGCTTTGCCAATCATAGCTACAGCAATTCCATGATTTCCAGAAGAAGCATCTACAATTATTCCTCCGGGGTTTAATAATCCATTTTTTTCTGCATATTCTATCATGAATAAAGCTGATCTGTCTTTAATACTACCACCGGGATTTAGATATTCTAATTTTGCATATATTTTTGCCTGTGTATCATATTTAACTTGAACTAATGGCGTATTACCTATTGCATCTAAGATGTTTTTGTACATTTTTTCCTTAAAAATTTGTAAATTTTTTATATAGATTAATATGTTTTTGTAACATTACAGAATCTTTAAAATCTGTTAAATCTTCTTTATAATTTTTTAGTTTATAACAAAGTTTTTTATTTTTCATCAATTTTTGCATTCCCATACTTAATTCTTGCCAATTACCTTGTTCAAATAAAAATCCATTCTTTCCTTGGGATATTACATCTGATATCCCACCTGTTTTATAAGATAAAATTGGTAATTTTAAAAGACGGGCTTCAATTATAGCGCATGGTAAACCTTCCCATAAGGATGACAAGACAAATGCATCCCAGTTAATCATAATTTCAGCTACGTTGTGTTTCCAGCCATGTAATACAATTTGATTTTCTAAATTATTTTGTGTTATCCAGCTTTCTAACTCTGGTCTTAGTTCCCCATCTCCTATAACCTCTAAAGCGCAATTATTGTTTTCTTGGTAAGCTAGTTTAAAAGCCTTAAAAAGATCAATTAAATTTTTTTGTTTTTTAAAGCATGAAATTGTTCCAAAAATAAATTTATCTTTTGTTTCGTAAATTCTTTTTGTTGGATAAAATTTTTCCCATTCTACAGCGGCTCTAATAATAGAGTGTTTATTTTTAAAATTTGGTAATAACTTAATTCCCGTTTTTACATCTTCAGATGACACGCAAATAAAATGAGTTGTTATTACACTAGTTATAAGTTCAGGCAAATAAGTAAAAAGCCAAGTTAATTTATTTTGATAATTATTAAAACCGTAACCATGGATTGTATGAATTCTATTTTTCACTCCTGCAAATAGCCCTGCCCATCGCCCCAAAAGGCCTGCTTTGGTGCTGTGTGTATGAATTATAAGATTAGGATATATTTTTTTTAGTTCTCTAATTTTTTTAATTAGTTCTATAAAATTTTTTATTTCTTTAAATATATAAAAAATAGAAACTTCTCTTTTGAAATTTGCAAGCATAATTATATCTGGCGAATCTTTTAATTCATTTGTTAGTATACCATCTGTGCCTGATATTAATTTTATATTATTGCCAGATTCTTTTAAACCACGCATTAAGCTTAAGCATACTTTTTGAGCACCTCCTAATTCTAATTTTGTTATTATATAAAGAATATGAAGTTTATTTACATTTCCCATTTTTTTCCCTTTTTTTTTTAATATTAATTTTTGATGATAATTATAGTTCTTTTTATAGAAAATGGTGATAAAATTATTTAGTAAGAAAAATAATAAAATTAAATACAGGATAATTAACGTGAGTTTGAATAAAATTTCTATTTTTGTTTTTATATTTATAAGCCAAAATATTCTTGGTATGTGGCCCGGCAATTTAACATGGAAGCAATATATGGAAAAACGAGAAAAAGATAGGGTAGATAAAATAATCCTTAAGAAAAAGATTGATTATTTAATAGAACATAAAAAAAATTTAAATGAATATAGTAAATTCGAAATAGTACTTTCTTTTTCGGATATTGGATATAATGGATTTACCCAAGAACACAGGTTCAAATCAAAAGAATTTATAAGTGAAGGGAATCCTTTGCAACAAGCAATGTTTTTTAAAGATTTTGTTTTAATAGAATCTGTTTTGAAAGCCGGAGCAGACGTTAATCAGCTTTTCTCAACCGGTATTGGTCATAGGAAGGAATCAGCTATGCATTATGTGGCCTCAAAAGGCTATTTTGATTTAATGCCACTTTTAATAAAATTTGGAGCGTTAATTGATATTGAAGATTCTAATGGGGATACGCCTTTACATTTAGCAGCTAGAGGCACGGAATTTAATGGTTTGGATACTTTAGAGTTTTTAATTAAAAAAGGTGCTAAATTAAATTGTATGAATAAGGGTGGGCTTACCCCATTAATGGTTGCAGCTGAAAATCTTGGGGAAAAACATGGAGATAAATTTGCTGTTATGAAGTTGCTTTTATTTAATGGAGCAAATCCTAATAAAATTGATTTTAAAGGTCGTGATGTTATTGATTGTTTTAAAAAATATGATGATAGCGTTGAATTTACTAAAATTTTAGAAGATTATAAAAAACAGATAAAAGATAAATTGCTTGAAAACTCTTCTATGAGTAATGATCCTGTTAATATTGTTGCAGATTATTTAGTTGCTGTTTAAATTTTTAGGAGAATAGTAAATGAATATTGTAAGATTAATGATCTTAATTGTAACATTTTTTACATTTTCAATAAAATCATGTTGCCCTTGTTTTAAAGAACCCGTACCCAAATCAAATTTATTGGATGCTAAAAATAATAAAAAAGTTCTTCTGAAAAAACGTATATTATCTGCAATTGAATCAAGAAAAGATTTAAATTTGCTTTATGAATATCAAACTTTAGATGGAGAAAATTGGAACGCACCACTTATAGCATGGGCCGTTAATTATAAAGACGAAGAAAGTATAAGATTATTATTGGCAAATCAAGTAAGAGTCAATAGACGATATCCTTTTGAAGGTATGGTTATTGGATATAATGCTATCAATAAAGAGTTGATAACTAGGTCACAGACAATTTTAGAATACTTGAATAATTTGTTATGTTTTAAAGAAAAAGAGGTTGCTGAATCAGGCTTTAAGGTAGCTGATATGATAGAATTATTTATAAAATCAGGAGCAAGGTTTCATCAAGACATATATACTTGGCAATCGGTCAAAACAGAAATATATGATAAATATAATCTTACAAATGTTAAAGTTGCAAATAGCGTAAGTGATGTTGTAACGGAATTTGTGGTTGAAGAATTAAAAGAAGATAAAGAACAGGTTTATGAATTTCATGTATGATAAAAAGAAAGTTTTGTTTTTAGTTTCTATGTCAATATTCTCAAATGTGTTTAGTGGCAATGGTTGCGGGAAGGGCCATGTAGAAGAAAAAGAGAAAAAAGAAGAAGTGACAATTGTTAAGATGAGCAATATGCAGAAAATTTATACCTTAAGAGCAACAATTTATGGAGTGATACGTAACAAAGGAGATATTAATGCAAAATATAAATTGGTTGCAGAATCTGGACGTGTAAATGAAGCTACTCTTTTAGAGTTTGCTGTCAATTATTATGATGCAAAAAGTGTAAAAAAATTACTTGAAAATGGTGCCAATTCAAATATAAATTTTACTATAGATCATGATAAGAGAAAACCACTTCAGTCTATTTTAGTGCATCTGAAAAGTTCTGTTTACTTGTTTGAGTATGAAGATGTGCATAAGAGAATATGTCAGCTTCTTACTTCTAATATTAATTCTAATACTCTAACAACATGAAATTATTTTTAATACTTTTGGTGTTTTCTTCTACAAATTTATTTTCTGGTAATACTTGTAGCAAGGGACAGGTAGAGAAAAAAGAGATAGAAATAGAAAAAAAAGAAATAAAAGAATTTGAACCTATCAAAAAGCTGCCTGCTTTATCTGGTATAAAAAAAATAAGTATCCTTAGAGAAACAATTCGTAATGTGATAAAAAATAAAGGAAATCTTAATGATAAGTTTTCTTTATTTTTTAGGTATGGTAATAGGCTTACTAGAGCTAATCTTTTAGCATTTGCTGTAAGTTATTGTGATGTGAAAAGTGTTAAAATTCTACTTAAAAATGATGCTGATATAGATATAGAATATTTTCCATATCTTTGTGGTTATGATTATAATATGATGATTTTGTCGGATAAAGTTTTTAAATCCAATACATGTTTGCCCGAACACGAATTTGCTTTACAAGAGATGTATAGTATGGTTTTGGTTAAGAAATATTCGAAAGAGTTAGAGATTCTTTTTCCTTCAGTGCTTAAAGATATTGTTTTGGAATATTTGCAATAATTATTACTTAATGCATGAATTCAACAACTCCAATCCGTTCGCCCTGAGCGATGTTTGAGCGACGAAGGAGTCGAAAACAGAGTCGAATGGGTTATCTATGTTTTATTTAAAACAAATTTATAAATTTCCAAGTATTCTCTAATTTAATACTTAAAATCACTTAAATTTTTTTACCCATTCGACTCCCTCTTCAACTCGCGAAAACGCTCGCTCAGAGGTCGCTCAGGGCGAACGGGCAAGAAATTAAGTTTTAAGTTTTGTAAGAGATTTATTTAACAAATAAAATTAGCATTAAGGAAATTATCCAGCCATAAATTGTAAATGAATCAATCATACCTTGGGCTAACATGCTGGCCTTGGAAACTAAAGGATAGGCACTTTGGTTGTAAGAAATCTGTTTACATGCTGTAGCAGCTATTTTGCCGGAACTTATGCCAGGTGTTATATTACTTATGCCAGTGCATAGAGCCGCTAAAATTACAACAATGGAATAAAGCATGCTATTAGGATATGACCTTGTTAATAATAATAATGATGTAACAAGTCCAAAAACTATTGGGGTTTCGATTAAAGCTTCACTTAAAAATACAAAGGTGATGATATTTGAGTAAGAATGTCTATTAACACCAAGTGAATAACAAGCCTCTTTGGAAAATAGAGCTAATCCAATAGTTGGTCCTACAGCTCCTAATCCTACACATAATCCACTTGCAACCAATCTTAAACTATCAGTTAAATTAATAGCTTGAGCTGCCTGAAAATTTATTAATAAAGAAATTATAAATCCAAAAATTATTGGAGTTTGTATAAATGAAAGTGTTAGTAACATTACATTAAAAATTTGATTTGCAAAGAAAGGCTGTCTTGCTATTGCAAGACAAGTGTAACGGACAGGATAAGAAGACGCATATCCAGTAGCAAAACCTGCAATGCAAATCGCAAAGATTATTCCTAAGTTTGCAATTGCATAGTAAATATTTCCGGAGCTGACTAAACTTTGAGTATTTGTAAGTAACAATATTCCTACAACAAAACCTATTATTGCAGCTGTTTCAGTGAGTGCCATTCCAACAATAGAGGCTTTTAATATACCGGTTCTTGCTCTTGGCTGTATATTTATAGACTCTGTTGTAGCAACTGCGGCTATACTGCCTCCAATAGCAACTCCCATAGAAGTTGCTGCAATTACTAAGCCTATAGTTAAAAAATTAAATAAACTTATTAAATCCGTCATAATTAACCTTCTTCACCGACATGATGTCCCTGAGTAGCAATAGAAAGATATGTTAAAGTTAACATAGAAAAAACAAAAGCTTGAATAAAACCTTCAAATAATACAAAAAAAGAAACTATTACTAAATTTAGTCCTAAGCCAATAACTTCTGTTATAAATACTCCACCTATAGCAGATGTCCATAACCTAGTTATTATAGAACCACCAAAAATATTTCCAAAAAGACGAAAAGAAATAGATACAACTTTTGCTAATTCGCCTACTAAATTTAATGGTAAAAATAAAATAAAAGGAGAAGATAGTTCTTCAAAAAACCCTACTATACCATTAGTGCCAATAGCAGTAGCCTGTACATAGATAAAGGATATTAGACCAAGTGCCAAAGTTGTACTTAAATCTGTTGTAGGCTCTTCAAGCCATGGAATTAATGGAATTATGTTACAAGTAAAGATAAAAATAAAGAGTGATGTGATAAAAGCAAAATGGGAATAGGAATATTTACCTAAAGTTTGTAAAACAAGATCATAAAAAGATCTTATAAAACTTAGCACTAAAAATCCAGAAACGCTGTTTTTATTTTTTAAAGCTATTTTGCTCAAAATACATAATATCAGTAAAACTAATAGAACTGCCCAAGTAAATATTATTGGTTTTGGGCTTATTGCCCAGAAGGGGTGTTCAAATCCAAATTTTTTTAATATATACCAAAAATGATTATCAAATACTTCAAATTCCATTAAAGTATTTTTCCTTGTTTAAGAATTACTAACCAAAAACTTATAAAAAAAGTAATCATTACAATTATAAAGTTAATAGTTATCAAGGGCAACAGATAATATAAAAAAAATAGTAAAATTGATATTCTGACAATAGAAAAAATTACAGAGCTATTAATAGAAAGGGTCTTCTCCCATTTGAAAATGAAAGAAAACCCATAAATAAGTCCTGTTATTAGCCCTACAATTACTGAAATTATAAGGGAATTTAAAACCATAGTTTATAGTTTCTTGATACCTTTGTAATTCCAATATTCGCTTACTATAGATGGAGAACCCGTAATAAGAATTAAACCATTTCGCTCATCTATAGATTGTTTAGCCTGTTCAAATGCATCTGCGAAATTTTTGGCAGTTTTAGCCTTGATTTTTGCGTTCTTAAGGTCATTTGCAACTTTTTCTAAATCAAATTTAGAATCTTTGCTTACAGGTGAGAATATAATTTGACCAGAGTTTTTCTTAAAGAAATAACGAACCATTTTTATAAAATCAGGATTATCATTAAAATTACCGTCTTGGCAACCTACAATAACTGATAAACCTTTAAATGGACGCTTATAGTTTAATAATCTAACACCTAAAAATATGTTAGTAAGTGAATCAATATTTGATGCTACATCTAAAAGAATTGAAGGTTTTTCTTTATCCAATATTTGGAATTGTCCGGTTAATGTAGTAGATATATCTTTCCAGAATTGCTCTAAAGTGCGTCTAGGATTCAATTCTAATTCACGTTTTTTCTCAAGAGTTGGTCTGCCACGTTGACTTTCAGGTTTTACTAATAAACTTGAGTTTAGTATAGTAGCTTCTTTTGAAGTGAAATTTTCTACATAAATTTGAGCTATTCTTTCAGCAAGAGAAGCGCATCTTCCGTGTAATTGTTCAAAAGGATAAGCCAAAGGAGCAAGTTTTCTTATAGGCATCATCCAATTACCATTTTTTTCTGTAACTAAATCTTGCATAATTTGAAGATTGATTTTACTTTGATCAGCTGATACAACATAAGTATCTTTTTTTGTAATGTCAGTTATAGCTGTAATTCTATTTTTTATTTCTTCACTATTAATCTTTTCCATATCTGAAGTAACACGTGTTATGGCCAAGATTATAGGTTTGCATATGTTAACTGGATCTGTTACATCATCATTGTTTAATTCAAGTATAGCAACATCCACTTTATTTTTTTCAAAGCAAACTAGTGCCATCATCGTTAAAAGCTCTAAGGTGTGAAATTTTGAATTTAAAGATTCAGCTGCGTTTATAACTTCATTTGCAACTTCTGTAAATAATTTATTTGGCAAAGATTCGTTTTCTAACGCTATTCTTTCATTATATGTTAATATATGAGGTGAATAGAAAGAACCTACTTTAAAGCCTTCTTCCTTTAAAATTTGATTTACAAAGTTAACAGTTAAACTTTTTCCATTTGAGCCTGAAACGAAAATTGTATTTAATTTTTTGGAAGGTGATTTTAAAGCTACATTTAATTTTTCAATTCGCTTTAAAGTTTTATCAGGTTCTACGTTCCAGCTTTTCTCTAAAAGCTCTATTATTTCATTGTAGCTACGTTGCTTGCCTAGGCTGATAGCAACATCTTTAGCCGATTGTTTATTTTGTATCATAATGTTTTCTCCGTTAAATAGCAATATTTACAAACATTTCATTTAAGGTTATAAGTATTATAAATTGTGTTTAGTTAACTAGCCTTAATAATTATTAACTTCCAATAGAAATTTATAATACATAACTTAATTATAAGCCTTTTGACTAAATTGTCAATCTAAAATAATATTGTTGGGTATGGTTTTTATTTATTTACAAAAAATAATGAAAAAAAGAAGTTTGAACTGGGATAAAAATGACACTCTTTCTCTCCTGGAGGCTTCTTTGACCAATAATAAGGTTATTTTGGGGGATTCAGATACAGTGTTGGGCTTGTTGGCCCAGGTTTCAATTAAAGGTAAGCTTGCATTGGATACGGTTAAAATAAGAGAAAATAAGCCATATATAGTTCTTATTAATTCTATTGATAAACTAGACAATTTTATTTCTCAGGATATTAATCCAAATTTGCAAAAGTTGATACAGAGATGTTGGCCTGGGCCATTAACTTTAATATTTAATTGCAATAAAAATATTTTCTATTTGAATCAAGAGACTGTAGCAATAAGGATTCCAAATCATCAAGAATTATTAAAATTGCTTAAGTTTTTTCCAGGGTTATTTTCTACTAGCGCTAACCTTTCAGGTCAACCTGTACCTAAAAGTATGGATGACGTGGATCTTAAAGTTTTAGAAAAAGTTGATTATATTGTTGAGAATAAACAAAAGTATCCAACTCTTATTCCTTCAACTATCCTTGATTGTACCGGTCAAAGAATTAAGGTTGTCAGAGAAGGAGCTTACGATATTAAAGAACTAGAAGAAATTTATGGCGAACCTTTTATTAAAGAGGAGATATGATGAAAAGTTTGGGTTTTACATTAATTGAGTTAATGATAGTTGTAGCTATAATAGCTTTTCTTGCTGTAGTAGCTATACCTAATTTTTTAGGATATGTTTCTAAGGCAAAACGTTCAGAAGTTTATTTAAATCTTGGATCTATTTATATGGCTGAAAAAGCTTATTGGGCCGAGCATGGGACCTATTCTAATATTTTAACCTCTGAAGGTATTGGATGGAAGCCGGAAGGTCAGACTAATTATACTTACGGATTTCCTGGAACTGAAGGAATTAATTATGTTTCTGGTAAACTTGGCGGACAAGCTTCTGATTTATCTTTGGCTAATGCTGGGAAAGATACGTTTATTGTTGCTGCGGTTGCTGATATTGATGGTGACGGTCAACCTGACGTAATTACTATCAATGAAAAAAGAGAAATAAACATATTGCAGGATGATCTCAAGACTAAATCCTAATTATTATATCGATTTGATAATGCTTTTTTTTCAAGGCAATTTCTTGACTTGTTTAAATATTTCAGCTAGAATAATACTATTATATAATATATCTTATTAAACCATAGGGGATGTGTATGAAAAATAAATCATTGTTAATGTTAATTGCATTGATATCTATAAATCTAAACATAAAAAGCATGGACTCTCATGAGTTAATAGGTGAAAAAGATGATTATGAAGAGTTATTGAGTAAAGATGATTCGGCTATAGAAAAGCCTAAAGAAATAGCACATATCGCATTTTTGCCCGGTAAAGCATACGCAGGTATAAAAGAAGGTATTATACCATATGCATTTACGAATGAAAGAAGTCCTGAGGGACATATTATGCGTGTACCTAGATATATGTATAAACAGCGAGAATACCATCCAGAAATGGGACAGCCTGAAGAGGCTATACCGAATAAGAGACAAAAGTTAACTCATTTATCTAGACCCTCGGTGGCAGCAAGAGTAATAGTAGCATCAAAGATAGCAAATAGTTATCAAGAAGAATCAAAAAAGAATTCTGAAGTTTCTATTAAACCACTAGATATAAAGAAATATGCATGCACAGAAGATGGGTGTACCAAATCATATGATTCAATGCGCGGTCTTAAAAATCATATTAAAGCAGTGCATGAAGGACAAAGATATGCCTGTGATGAAGCAGGATGTGGTAAATCATACTCATTGAAGGGAAGTCTTAAAACACATATTAAAAAAGAACATTTAAAATAAGTAAAATAGAATGTATTAATATGTATTTTAAACAATTATTTTTAATCTTTATTTTATATATATCTTCAGCTCAGGCAATGCAAATCATGAAGCCTAAGGCTAATGAATCATGTCCAAGAACTACTGAGTTTTTGATTAGAATTTTAGGCTCTCAAAAAAAATGGCCTGCCAAAAGACTTAATCTATAAAATTATTAATGAATTCTTGAGTCTTAAATTGCATCAACATCCATTACGTGATCCTGACGGCTCATTTGTTAAGTGGGTAATAAGTAAAAGTTTTGATGATATGTTAAAAAACATTAATAATAGAGATGGTCAGGATCGATCCAAATTTTTTTTAGATAAACAGATTGTTCTAAGAAACAAAAAGATAAAGGTTAAAATTTTCTCAAATCATCCTGTTTATGGAAGAGTTGGATATGAAGAAGAGTTTTATACAATGAAAAAACCTGTTATAGATGTAGATCCTACAATACCTGCTATACAACAATTTAAGACAGAAATATTAACAACTAAAAGTTTATTAATATTTATAGGGTTTATAGTTTTTCTATATACAGTGATGGACGTAATAAACTAACACCAATACGCTAACAAATAAATAGGAAACCCATTCGACTTCGCACTTCGTGCTTCCCTCAGGGTGACTGGAAAGATAAAATAATTCTTAGAAATCGACAATGTATTGGTATAAATTTAAAATCCAAAAATAAGATTTATAATTTGGTATTGATAGAGAACATAAACCATAGCACCTATGGCTAAAAAAGGGCCAAAAGGTATTTTGGTTGAAAAATTTGATTTCTTAAAAGTTATTAATAATATTCCAAATACAGAGCCCAAAATAGAACCAAATAAAAGGCTGATCCAACATCCCTTAATTCCAGTAAATGCACCTATAAAAGCCAGAAGTTCTATATCTCCTTGTCCAAGACCTTCTTTTTTTGTGAAAAGCTTAAAAATTTTGCTTATAAATAACAAGAACAGAAAACCAAAGATTGTGCCAGTTAAAGTTTCTTCAAATGTTAAAGGCAAATAATGAACTAAGTTAAAAGAGAACGCTATAGGAATTAAAAAAAGAGTCATGTATCTAGAAATTAACATTTCTTCAAGATCTGTTCTTATAGTTACAATTAAAGCAGAAAAGAATATAAAATAAGGTATAAAATAGGGGATTGATACATTTTTATACAATGTATATAAAGAAACGGCTGTTATAACTTCTATAAAAGGATAAAGATAAGAAATTTTATTTTTACAACTTCGACAATTTCCTTTAAGAAGGAACCAAGAAATAAGAGGTATAAGATCATACCATTTAATATATGATTTACATTTTGGGCAAAAAGATCTTGGTTTTTTAAAATCTTTAGGATTTAAAAAACGGTAAGCTAACATATTTAAAAAAGAACCCCATATTAAAAATATGGGTATAGTTAATAAACTTGTTATAATTTTTCTTCCCTTTTAATTTTTTCTAGTAAATTTTCTATTTTTTGTTGTTTTTCAAATTGATGATCATATTTAAAAACTATTTCAGGGGCATACCGTCCCTTCATTTGGCTTATAGCCTTACGTAGTGACGGTTTATATAATTTTAAACTTTCAAGCTTCTCATTGAAAACCTTCTCCCCATCTTCAGAATAGAAAAACACGTAACATACACTTTTACTTGGAGACAAAGTTACTCTATTTATAAATAAACCCCTCAAACTTGAGTCATCCAAAGAAGCTGTTAAAAAAAGTTGAGAAATTTCTTTCATTAAAAGAGATTCTTTTTGCTCTCTTCTAATGGCACTAACTTTTGGGTTAGACATTGGACCTACTCAACTAACCCTTCAGATACTCTACGTATAAAGTTTTGTTTTATAGCTCTAATTAAACGCTTACGTTTTTTTTGAGTTGGAGATTCAAAATAAATTCCACGCTTCATGTCTCTAACAACGCCTTCTCGTTCAATCTTTTTCTTTAGCTGTCTTAGTGCTTTATCTATGTTGTAACCTACATATACAGTAACATTTGACTTTCTTGCCATTAATTTACCACCGTAAATAATTTGATTAAAATTAACAATTCTTACCATATATTTTAACATTACTTGGCTCTAATGTCTATACACAACTAATATACCATTTCCATGGAAAGCATATAAGTGGTTGATTTATATGCATTTCTTCTATCTAAAGGAATCTGCATAGAGAAACCAAGAGAGAAATTGCCTGAAACATCATAGTAAAAGCCATTATTTAGTAATTGTACCATCCAAGGGCTTTTGCATTCAAGGTTGCCTGGTTTAAAGGCTGGATCAGAATTTGCGATGCAAAATTTATCTTCAGAGTGACTTACATACAGATACTCGCAATAAAATGATAAACAGCCTAAGAAATGGTATGCGTTCATCAATATACCTATATGCCAGGTATTTCCAGGGCTTACACATACGTCTGTTGTATAAGGATAGAAGCCATTTTGGAACTCATTGACAGGCATTCTATATTCTTTAAAGCGTTTATCAAAGAAATGGGTTACGCCACAATGTCCGCCAACCTCTATAGTTTCATCGAAATCAAAGGTAAAGCCTGCGTTAAATCGTACATCATTGTGACCATTATTACCAAAAGGTACAGAAAAGGCTAGATTTTGATTCTTTTTGGCAGCTATACCTATATCTCCTCCAATAGAGAAAAATGGAATAAATAAGAAAGGAGATGTGCAGAAGTCTCCATCATCTACCCTTAAGGCTTTTCTCCAGAATAATTCTATATGAAAATCTTCTACAGAAGTCTTGTTGAAATTGCAAAGATCTAGATGGGATGCATCAGCAATTGCTTGTAGCTGGTTCATAAGTTGAAGGTGTGTGCAATGTACAACATCTTGCCAAGCTGCATCAGTTAATTGATTCATATCACTAAATGGGTTTTGGCAATAAACTGATGGGTTAGTTGTGGTTGGACAAGGGTTTGTGGTACCCCCCAGGCACCCCTTAGGTAAACACTGGGTTGGTGTTGTTGTTAAATCAATAAATCTTCCTACTTGTGATATATCTGCGACACCCGTTTGCATAGCTATACCAAATCCTCCCCATAACATTATATTACTACTAAAGCGTACACCTCTTTTGTTATATTTTATCGGTACTGAAAAGAATCCGAATAATTGTTGTGGTGTTTGTAATGAAATTAAACCTGTAACTGTTTTTACTTGATCAGGCAAGTGGCCACTGATTGTGCTTATACAATCAAATAAGTTTTGTCTTACTGACATTAAAGTCTTTAGGGGCTGATCGCTTGGCGTCACGCCCATGGGTATATCGCTTCCTACATTGGTATTATTATTAGGAAAAGCAGGAGGCGGAGATTGATTATATGGTAATGTTGCGATCATGTTCCAATGACCCGTTAAATCACCATTTTCACATAGTTGTCTGTTTATGTTTTTACCACGCGTAGAGCGTTGCCAGAAAGGACTAGCACTAAGACTTATATATTCATTACTCCAGCATTCAGTTTTGTTTTTCAAAAACTCTTTTTCTTTTGCATATAAATACATGTATGGATATGCAGAATTATACATAGGTGCAGGATCAATGTTGCTTAAAGTTGTTATTAGAGACGATTTTACGTTAAAAGTAACTAAAACTAAAATTAATAAGCCTAGAATATAGGCTGAGAATTTTTTCATTACATGTTTCCTTTCTTCAGCTCCTAGAATTAACTTATAGTATTGCATGTTTAAAACGTCAAATTATTTAGAAAAATATTGATAAAATTTTTACGTAAAATAGTATAATCTATGATAAGCGTAAATATTTTTTTTTCCAAATTCTTTGTAAATTTAATCATTATGAAACAACATTATTGTCAGTATTATCAATCAAAAGTTAACTCAGGTAAAACTTGGTTTTTTGTTGCAGCTATTAGAAGCTGTGAAAATCTAGTTTTTGACAGAACTTTTGATGTTCAGAATGGAATTTTTGAATTTTTGGTCCCGGAAAACTTTGAAATTGAGTTTTTAAAATTTATGAATTATATGGAATCTCGTGGTATAATTTCTGATTTGAAAAAATTAGACAATAGATTTATTCTGTCTTAAGTATGTTTCTGCATCCATTCCTGCTATGTATCCAAAATTTGCTGATACCGGAGCTTGATGATAGTCGCCGTTGTTTGCTACATCTCCTACCGCAAAAAGTCCTGACATTGAAGTTTGAGTGTTATTATAAATTTTCACTCTTTTTTTTCTGTCCAATTCTATTTTATTTTCAACTAATTGACTAGAAGGTTTCCATCCAACTGATATAAAAATCCCTTCTGCAGAAATAATTTCATTTTTATTTATTTTTGTATTTAGAATTTTTACTCCAGTAACAGAATTACCATCCCCTAAGATTTCTTGTGCAGTACAATTATTCATGACTTTTATATTTTTATTTTCATTTATTGGATTTAATAACATAAGTGGACCTTCTAATTCAGGGTTTTTATTAATTATAGTTATTTTATTAGTATACTTTGATATAATTTCTATTTCTCTTAACGCACTATAATCACCACCTATAACTACAACAGATTTGTTTCTGTACAATGGAGCATCACATATTGCACATATAGCTACTCCTTTGCCCAGATATTCCTGCTCTCCTGGTATTGCTAATTTGCTTGGTCGAGCTCCTGAGGCTAAAATTACAGACCTTGCAAGTATATGTTTTCCATCTTTGAGTTCTAAATCAAATAGGTTCCCCTTTTTTGATAAGTTTCTAACTTGAGATATAATAAATCTTGTCCCAAGTTCTTTTGCCTGTTTTACCATTAATTCTGCAATCTCTCTTCCTTGCATTGCTGGAACTGCTGGCCAGTTACTAATAATATTAGCTTTATTTAATTGACCTCCTAGCTCATCTTCTTCAATTACTAATGGCTTTAATTTGGCACGGGCTAAATATTTTGCTGCAGCAAGCCCTGCTGCTCCTCCTCCAATTATTGCCACGTTATATATATCATCACATTTTATTTGGCTTATAATTACCAATAAAGTTATAAATAATAGTTTTATTCTCATTATTTTCTCCATTTTCCCCGACCCCCCTGGTCATACTGCTTGCCCGGCGAAGCCTTGGCGAAGCCTGGGAGCTTGTCGAAGGATAATATTATAATACAGATAGAAACTAAATAAAATCAAGAATCTTGTTTTTGCTGGAAAATATGGGTTTAAAGTAGGGTTTTTTATAAACTATTGTTACCAGCATTATAAAGCTGTTAAATTATTATTAGAATATATTTATATAGGAGGTAGGTCATGAAAATTTTATCTAAGTTATTAGTTTTAGTTCTTATTTTTGTTCATAATATTAATTCAAGAACGGTTAATATAGCAAATATAGCCAAAATATCTCTTAAAGAGATACAGAATTTAACTGCAATTCCTGGTGTTAATAGTACTTTGGACACAGGGTTAACTGCAAAATTTGATAACCCAACACCTATAGGAACTCCTGGAGTTAGTATCAATTCTGTTGCTGCTACTGGAAGTCATATGCAACAATATACAAATACTATAGGTTATGTTTTAGATATTAATTATCAAACATTAGATTATGCCGGTTATCTTTCAAAATCTAACAATCTTAATTCTGTAGTAAGCTTATGTTTAGAATTTAAGGATCCAAGAAAAAATTTGAAGCAAAGTCCTGCAACTTTTAAAAATATTTCTAATCGAAAAACTGTTTTTACTTTTACTAATAACATACGTAATACTTTTTACTCAGGTTACCAAAATAAGAAAATTCCAATGTTAAATGTTAAATTAGTTTTACCTGAAGGCAGAGAATTGGATACAGTGTATATTCTTGTTAATGAAGAAGGCGCTAAAATTGTATCTAAGCCAGAAATGGATAAGGCTATAAGGGAACTTAAGTGCTTTTAAGATACAATCTTAATTAAGTTTTCAAATCTTTGTTTAGATTCTTCTGGTCCTAAGATATTAATTATATCATTAATATGTTGACCTTGAATTGATCCAGTAAGAGCAACACGCAAGAACGGGAACACTGTATTTAGTGTTAAGAAATTTAGTTTTGCTTCTTTTTTTATCTGGTTAACAAATTCATCTGGTGAATGTAGAAGATTAATATTTTTTTGTACAATTTCACTTAAAAGTTGCAAGTTTGTGTTAGATAGTTTTTCTTGAATCTGTTCTTTGGATAATTGCGGTTTTTCAAAATAAAAATTCAGAATTTTTACGCAATCTTTTGCAGTAACAAGTTCAGATTTTATTAAATTTAAAAGTTTAACTAAAATATTATTATCTATTTTAGAATGAGGATAAGCACTTTTCAAGAATGGTAAGCATATATCAACTAATTTTTGTTCAGTATATAAATTTATCCATTTATGATTTATCCAATTCAATTTTTCCAGGTCATATTTTATAGGACCTGTTGAGTGCATGTTTTCAAAATTAAAATTTTTACTTAGATCATCCAGAGTTTGAATCTCATTTTCAAAAGTATTGCCAATAATTGCAAGATAGTTGCAAACAGCTTCTGGTAAATATCCTGCATTTTGTAAATCATTTAAAGAAAAACCAAAATTTCTTTTAGAAAGCTTTCTTCCATCTTTCTCACAAATTATAGGCATATGGTAATAGGTTGGAAAACTTTTACCAAAAGCTTTAAATATTACCAATTGGTCCACTGTATTTGTAATATGATCTTCACCTCTGAATATATGAGTGATTTCCATTTTTATATCATCTATACAGTTGGCAAAGATAAATGTGAAGCTACCATCTTGTCTAGTAATAGGAAAATCTGAAAAATTCTTAAGATCGAACTCTAAAGTTCCTTTTGCAAGATCTAAAAATTTTATTTTTTGATCCTGTTCAATTTTTACTCGCCAAATAAATGGTGTATTGTTTTTTAATTTAGAATCTATTTCTTCTTGAGTTAACTTTAAGCAAGTTTTATCATATCTAGGAGGTTGTTTTAAAGCTATTTGTCTTTGTCGCTTGCGTTCAAGTTCTTCAATAGTGCAAAAACACCTATAAGTAATCCCAGTTTTTATAAGCTCTTGTAACGCTGTTTTATAAATTTCTGTTCTTTGTGATTGAAAATATGGAACATGGGGACCACCTTTTACTGGACCTTCATTATATTGCAAATTTAGCCAGTTTAAGTCAGAAATAATTTTTTCTGCTTTAGGATCCATATTTCTTTGAGTATCTGTATCTTCAATTCTTAAAACAAATGTTCCTTGTTTTTGTTTGGCAAAAAGAAAATTAATCAAAGCTGTTCTAACATTTCCTAAATGCATAAAACCGGATGGAGCAGGAGCGAAACGAACTCGAATGTTGCCAGTTTTTTTTTCTTGCACTATTTGCCTTTTTGATATTATAAATCTATTAATAAATAATTATTAATTTTACTATACTTATATTTCAAGTCCAGTTTTAATTATTGAAAAAAAGGAGCACTATGAACAGATGTCTTAAGATTAACATGATTATTGATATTAAAGATGGTTTATTAGAAAATTTAATACAAAAAAACGCCCAAAAATTTAAAATTGAAGGTTATGCTCAGGCTATGGATAAAAAAACTGTAAAAATAGTAGCCTGTGGCAAAAGTGAAGATATGGATAATTTTATTGACGCCCTTTATAAAGGCCATAAAAGTACCAAGCCTTCATCTTTAGAGGTTGATCCATTTTTGCGGGATAAAGATTATAGAGGTGTTTTTAGGGTTATTGAGTAAATAGACATATCAGCATTCTATATACCTAATTTTTTAAAAAGATCCTGAACATTTTTTGATTCTATTAATTCTTTGTTGTTTTCTATATTTTCTAGTGTTTTTAACGTTTTTTTGTTGGGGGAATGGTTGCTATAAAGGCATTCTTCGCCAATTGATTCTATAGCTTGCATAACAAGATCTTTCATGCTTTTTCCAGTTAAAGCAGCAATGGATTTAAGTTTTCGATGATAATTTTTTGGAACATCTATTGTTATTCTGAATAAATTATATCACAAATAATGAAACAAGGAAAACATGACCAGTGTTTTTTGTTGTAATCTTAAATTAATTAGGTTTGTTTTTATTTAAAAATCGTATTAAAATTTGTATTTCCATAAAAAGGAGGTGCTTGACAATTGTAGGGTGTGCGCTGTAGGATAATATTTATGAATAGGCAAATAGTTTTAAGTAAGTATTTTGACAAATGTATAAAAACTTATATTTCAAAAAATAAAATTTTTGCTAAAGACTTTGAATCTTTAAAGAAAGAGTTAATAGAAAATCCTGAAATGGGTGATTTAGTTCCAGGTACTGGTGGGATGCGAAAGATTAGATTAAAATCTACTTCAAAAGGGAAAAGTGGGGGCTTTAGAATCTATTATTTAGATAGTCCCATTAAGAAAAAATTATTTTTAGCAGATATATATCCTAAGAATGAGAAAGAAAATCTTTCAGCTGAAGAAAAAAAGATTCTAAAAGATATATCAATCAAACTTAAATCAAAGGATTAAGATGAGCAAATTATTTAAAAGATTAAAAAAAAGCATGGATGAGTTTATTGCTTTTGAAGAAGGCAAAATTACTTTAACTACTGAGTATATCGAGATCCCTGAACCTCCTGCAAAATATAATCCTAAAGAAATCAAAAAAATAAGAGAGGGTAAAAACTATTCGCAAGGTTTTTTTGCTAAAATTTTAAATGTTAGCCCAAAAACTATTCAATCTTGGGAAGCTGGAACTCGGAAGCCTGCTCACACTGCTTTACGTTTACTTGAAATTATAGATAAGGGAATTTATGATCCTATTCATAGGAGATAATGTTATCGATTCTGGTATTCATTGAACTTGTACAAGCATTTTACTAATAAAATCATACATGTTAAAATAATAGCGTTAGAATCGAAATATTTAGAATTTAAGGAAATGTATGAATTTTTTCAAAAAATTATCGCTATCTGCAATTTTTGGAATAAGTCTTTTATCTGCCATTCAGTTTGTGCAACCTGCTGTCATAGTTTGGGATATAGGTGAAACCTTAGTTAAAGCAGATGGCTTGAAATGTTGGTCATATTTGGGTCGATTAGACATGCTTAATTATATACGTCAATATTATACCAATAAATTATTTGGTTATAGAAATTTAGGTACCATAGAAATAGGCAAGAGTTTTACTGAGCATATGAAAAATCTTTTTTATACCTTGGCTTTAATACCATCTCCTATGGAAAATGATGCGCCGTATTATAAAAATGAGATAAAAGGTGTGGATGGAAGAATAATGCCTGCATTGCAAAGAGATTTCTTATTGGGTAAAATCACTTCTAAAGAAGTTATTGATATAGTTGAAGATTGGATAGAAAAAAATAACTTTATATAATGTCATTGTTTTGAAGAACATCTTCAGCTTGTTCAGGTAACATACCTTCAATACCAAACTCTGATGCAACTTTTAAATTCTCTTCTTGATCATCAACGAAATACCATTTCTCATTTTGCAATTTTGGAAATAAATTGCGACATTTTGCAAAAATCCCTTTTGCAGTCTTCATAAGATTATTATCTGAAAATATTCCTGCATCACTATATCTAAATAAATCAGGAAAACATGATTCTAAATATG